>Ga0213869_10002807_pt1 | contig 11874 bp, 11 predicted proteins | sample PICome_10_FD_160083 | JGI IMG/M metagenome (GOLD analysis project Ga0213869, IMG submission 160083) | Coastal seawater microbial communities near Pivers Island, North Carolina, United States - PICO132 | ecosystem: Environmental > Aquatic > Marine > Coastal | place: USA: North Carolina...
GCCGCCTTTACTCACGCCTCAATTTCAAACTGAAACGCGCCGCTGCTCTCGCTGAGTGGCGTCAATTATTGATTGCATAGATTCAGGCTTCGCCAGCAATTCGATGCGAGTTCTCATTTGCGTGACAGAACCGTTTTCAACAGTTTTGGTCTCCCAACAAGATGTCTCGCAAATTTTGTTCGACAGGGGGCAATTTGTTCAAATTCAGCGCAGTATGAAGATCGACAAGATGGCTTTGCATCAGTTCTTCTGCGAGCAATCCGTTGTTATTTGCAAACGCTGCTATCAAAGCATGGTGTGCGTGACTTTCACACAACGCACTTTCGCGGCGCCAGTAGAGCGCGATGATTAATGACGAGCGGGCTATTAAAACACTGATCATATCTGCAACGGTTCGTTGTTTTGCAATCCTGGCGATTTCAAGGTGGAATTGGCCAGACAAGAACAAGGCGCGCCCCCGATCGCCAGCCGCTAGCGCAGCATGTTCCTGAACGATGTGATCATTTAAGAGTGCTAGGTCATCGAGCGTTGCGTTTAAGGCCGCACTTCTCGCGGTTCGCGGTTCTAACAATTCACGTGCTTGAAACACTTCGTGGGCTTCGGTAGGGCTTGGCTGTGCAACATATGCGCCCCGATTGCGTCTGATCTCGACTATCTGTTGATGTGAAAGCGATTGTAGGGCGGTCCGCACAACTGTTCGAGACACACCATAGATTTCTGATAAGTCGTCTTCGCCAAGTTTGGTGCCAGGTGTCAACCGGTGTTCGTGAACTGCCCGCGACAAAGCACTGGAGATCTCATCAGATGCGACTGGGCGTATCGCGTTCGTTGACATTTTTAAGGTCATTTTATTTCCTACTAAATAAGTGCCAGAGCTTGAGCTAGGGCACAACCCCAGTGGGGCCCATAAAACATCGCTCAATCCTATAGGCAATCACGATCGTATACAATATTGTGCGCAATATTTGACCAATTGTGTATTTTATGTTTAAAAATTAACCAAACCGGTGGAGTTGTCGTGAAATAGTATCAAAACGTTTGCTCTTCTGCGGCGCAAGCCGTTCGGTGTTCATGAAGAAGTAATAGGTGAGTTAGTGAGTAATCAAGATTTGAAACTGGTTTCGGTAACAAAGAGGTATGGCACAACTGTTGCCGTCCAATCAGTTAGTTATAGCTTTAAACCAGATAGTTATACTTGCCTTCTAGGACCTTCCGGTTGTGGAAAATCTTCCACCCTCCGAATGATAGCTGGCCATGAAAGCGTCAGTGAAGGGTCAATCGTGTTAAGTGGGCGTGATATTTCGCATCTTCCACCTGCGCAGCGTGGGACAGCGATGATGTTCCAGAACTACGCCCTATTCCCACATCTCAGCGTTTTGGATAACGTAGCTTTTAGCCTCAAAATGAGGGGGGCCTCAAAGTCCGATCGGCACAAGTCAGCTGGTGAAATTTTAGAGCTCGTTGACTTAACTGAGCTCTCCAACCGAATGCCGGATCAACTTTCAGGTGGGCAGCAACAGCGGGTGGCTCTTGCCCGTGCTTTGATCACGCGCCCACAGGTTTTGCTATTAGATGAGCCACTCTCGGCTCTTGACCCCTTTCTACGTATTCGAATGCGCAGTGAACTACGCAAGCTACAAAAAGAGCTAGGGATCAGTTTTATCCATGTTACGCACGGCCAAGATGAAGCACTTGCATTGGCTGATGATATTATCGTGATGAACAACGCCGTAATCGAGCAGTCTGGCCCAACGCGCGACGTGTTCAACGCGCCAAAGACAAAATTTGTGGCGCAATTTATGGGGGGGCACAACGTTATAGCCCTGCCAGATGGATGTTTCGCAATACGTACCGATGCGGTTTCAATCACAGAACCTAAACGGGGGGCAGTGGAAGGAAGTATCACCGCCATCGAATATCAAGGTACCCATGTTTCTCTGTCCGCGCGTGTTACCGGCGACCAAGAGGTCATGGCTTTAATCCCAGATACAACCTTTTTCGCCAAACCGCATCACCCGGGTGATCGGATTGGATTACGTTGGGATGCTAACGATCAACACAGACTGACCGCATGAACTTCAACATAGATCCACTTCAAAAGGAGACCACTTATGACTAAATTTACTCACCGTAATGGCCTAAGCCGCCGAACTCTATTGAAGGGTGCAGCCTCAACAGCCGTAGCTGCAGGCGCAACAACGCTTGGCGCTCCAATGCTTTGGGCTCAAAATATCAAAGATGTGACAATTCGCCAGTTTGGAACAGGCGTGTCCAATCTTAACGACGTTGCAACAAAGGTTAAAGAAGATCTGGGCTTTACGCTTGAAATGACCGCATTGGACACTGATAGCGTGACACAGCGAGCAGCCACGCAGCCCAACAGCTTTGATATTGCTGACATCGAATACTTTATTGCGAAAAAGGTTTGGGGTGCGGGCAATTTGCAGGCAATGGATACCTCCAAGATTGCCAACTATGACAAAATCGCTGGAACGTTTCGCAGCGGCCTTTTGACGCCAGAAAGTACAATCGCCCAAGGCACCGCGCCTCACACAGTTGGCTTTACATCCGGGCAGAATGGTACTGACTTTGTTCAGGAAGAATCTGGCTGGATGACCTTAATCCCGACAATCTATAATGCGGATACGCTGGGCATCCGTCCCGACTTGATCGGTCGGCCGATATCCAACTGGTCAGAGCTGCTAAACCCAGAATTTAAAGGCAAGGCATCGATTCTCGATATTTCTTCGATCGGGATTATGGATATGGCGATGGTCGTCGAATCCATGGGAGAATACACATACCCAGATAAAGGCAACATGACAAAAGAAGAGATCGACCTGACGATCGGGATCTTCACCGAAGCCAAGAAAAATGGTCAGTTCCGCGCCTTCTGGAAATCGTTTGATGAAAGCGTCAACCTGATGGCGTCTGGTGAGGTTGTGATCCAATCTATGTGGTCCCCTGCCATCACAGCTGTTAAATCCCAAGGTATCCCATGCGTTTATCAGCCACTTGAGGAAGGGTATCGTTCTTGGGGCGGTGGATTGGGTATTTCGGCTGCGCTCTCTGGTATTGAGCTGGAGGCAGCATACGAGTACATCAATTGGTACCTCTCAGGTTGGGTGGGTGGATATTTGATGCGTCAGGGTTATTACTCCGCTGTTCCCGAAACTTCCAAAGAGTTCATGTCCGCTGACGAATGGGGCTTTTGGTATGAAGGAAAAGCTGCTGAGGGAGACATCCTGTCGCCAACTGGTAACAAGCTGGCTGGCGCGGGCGAGGTTCGAGATGGTGGTTCATTCTTCGACCGGATGGGATCGGTTGTTTGTTGGAATTCTGTCATGGACGAGAACCAATACATGGTCCGCAAGTGGAATGAGTTCATCGCTGCTTAAAAAGATTACTGGGTGCGCTGTGACTTGGCGCACCCATCACTTTATTTTAGAATGCCCTATGAAAAAGCTACGTAATAATTTTGCTATATCTAGTATGTTGATGGTATCACCCTTGGCGGCTATTTTGCTGATATTTCTTGTAATGCCTATTGTTTTGATCGTGATTGTAAGCTTTTGGCGAGCCACTGAATTTTCAATCATTCCTGCATTTGAATTTGATAACTACGAATTCCTGTTTGGTTCACCTGTTACCTATACAGTATTTTTTAACACCTTTAAATACGCCCTAATCACCTGGTTCTGTACTCTACTGCTAGGTTTCACCATCGCCTTTTATCTGGCTTTTCACATCCGAACGCTGACCTGGCAAATCACGCTGTTCTTGCTCTGCACAATCCCGTTCTGGACCAGCAATATCATCCGGATGATATCATGGATCCCGTTTCTCGGCCGAAATGGGATAGCCAATTCCACGCTCATCTCGTGGGGCGTGATTGATGAACCCATTGAGTGGCTGCTCTTCTCAGATTTCGCCGTTATCCTCGCCTTCGTGCATCTTTATACGCTGTTCATGGTTGTGCCGATCTTTAATACCATGATGCGGATTGACAAATCTCTGATTGAAGCCGCGCGTGACGCTGGGGCCAATGGCGCGCAAATTCTTTGGAACGTGATTATTCCCCTGACCAAACCTGGTATCATGATAGGTACCATTTTCGTAGTTACTTTGGTCATGGGCGATTTCATAACTGTGCGCTTCATGAGTGGAAGTCAATCGGCCAATGTAGGCCGCCTAATTTCCAACGACATCGCCTTGCTGCAATACCCCAGTGCTTCGGCCACAGCGATTGTTCTGCTTCTGACCGTACTTATCACTATTGGCATATTACTGCGCTTCGTCGACATCCGAAAGGAGCTATAATGGAACCGCGTGCCCGTTCTTTCTACGTCCTCAGCACTATTTTCGCATTTTTCATCCTGTTTCTATATGGGCCTACGATCACCATTGGCATCTTGTCGTTTCAGGGCGAGGGAGGCGGGCTGACTTTCCCGATGCGTGGCGTATCGCTGTACTGGTTTTATGACCTGTTTGAACAACAGGCTGTAGGCGACATCTGGGGGAGCTTCCGGCGCAGTTTTGCTTTGGGCTTGATGGTAATGGTGGTCACAGTTGTCGTATCAGTTATGGGAGGTCTGGCGTTTCGCCAAAAATTCCCAGGGTCCAACATCCTATTTTATCTGATTATCACATCACTTGTAATTCCGTCGATTTTAATCTCACTTGGTGTAGGGCTTTTGTTTTCTCAATCTGGACTGAATGTGCATTGGTCAACGTCCGGCTTCGGATCACAACTCACTTGGACGTTGCCTTTCGGTTTGCTAATCATGTTTGCTGTTTTCAACCGGTTTGACAAAAGTTATGAGGAAGCGGCTCGCGACCTAGGCGCTACGCCATGGCAAACCCTGCGCCATGTCGTTCTACCGATTATAGCGCCCTCCTTGATCGGGGTCGCCTTGTTTGGCTTCACCCTCAGCTACGACGAATTTGCTCGTACGCTATTAACAGCTGGTAGCTATAACACGCTACCTCTTGAAATCTACGGTATGACAACAAACGTCACTTCACCCGTTCTGTATGCATTGGGTACACTGACTACTGTCTTCTCTTTGATTGTAATCGGCATCTTCCTGTTTATTGCATTAGTGATGAATAGACGCCGCGCACTAAAAGTCTCTGATGCTGGGAAGGGCGTTTGATGATCGTCATTATAAACCCAAATGCCACAGTCACGATGACGGATGCGATGGTGGATACAGCCAGAAAAGCGGCACCAAATTCGAATATAGTGGGATGGACTTCAATAGAGGGGCCACCAGCTATTCAAGGTGAGCAAGACGGCTATGCTGCCATACCACCCTTACTGAAATTGGTAAGGAAGGCAGACTCTGCAGGGGCAAAGGCAATTATTATCGGCTGTTTTGACGATACGGGTCTTTCTGAGGCACGCTCCTTAGCATCATGTCCCGTTATAGGCATCGGCCAAGCGGCCTATCACTTCGCCTCGCTGTATGGATCTAGGTTTTCTGTTGTCACGACTTTGGATGTTTCAGTTCCAATACTTGAAGCAAATATCAAGGCCTATGGATTAGATGCCAACCTTGCGCGCGTTAGGGCAAGCGGTGTGCCTGTCCTTGCCCTCGATGATGACCGTGAGCGGGCGACGCAGGTGGTAAAAGAGGAAATACGAACTGCTATACGCGAAGACTCCATCAACAGCGTCGTACTTGGATGTGCGGGCATGGTGCATATCACAGACGACCGTGGTGACACTTCGTTCAAGCTAATAGACGGCGTTCATGCAGCGGTTTGTTTTGCAAGTATGCTATAATTCAGTATTGGTTCGACCTTACATAAATGGGTCCGTTGCGCGTGTACTTTCAGTAACCGGCTTTATTAGAGTAAAGTTGCTTTAAGCGGGCAGGGTGTTTTTGTAGTGTCCGCAAATGATAAAACATTCTCTATTTCGCTAGTTTAAAACTAGCTCTGAAGTCATCCAACTTGCAGTAATGATATAGGTTCGTTTCTCGCTTTCGTTCCGTCATATGGAGGACTTTTTGCATGAACGGGGCATCGACGTTAGCCATGAAACAGTCCGGTTTTGGTGGAATTGCTTCGGGCCAATGTTTGCATCAGAGATTACGAAGAAAAGACGAAAGCAGGCACGCAGTCATTCTAATGGGCAGTGGCACTTTGATGAGGTTTTCGTGAAGATCAAGGGTGAACGGCACTATCTTTGGCATGCGGTAGATCATGAAGGTGAAGTTCTGGAAAGCTACGTAAGCAAATGACGTGATCGCGACGCCGCTTTGAAATTCATAAATAAATCAATGAAGCGCAATGGCCAGCTTAGAATTACAATAACGGACAAACTGTGTTCTTACCGCCCAGTGATGATGATCATAGGAAATGCTGTCTGCCGAGAAACAGACCGCTGGGTCAATAACAGAGCTGAAAACTCTCATCTACCGTTCCAGCGACGAGAAAGGGCGATGCTAAAATTTCGACGAACGGCAGTGTTCCAGAAATTCGCTTACGTCGAAGCGTCACTCCAGAACCACTTCAACCAGGAACGCCACCTTTACTCACGCCTCAATTTCAAGCTGAAACGTGCCGCTGCTCTCGCTGAGTGGCGTCAATTATTGGGCGCATAGATTCAGGCTGCGCTAGCAATCCGATGCGAGTACTCATTCGTCTGACAGCACCCTCCGAGGGTTTAAACATAATATCAGAGGAATAATTGCTATGATGAGAACAGCTGCGACAAAAAATGGTGCGCCTGGAAAGTACAGCCCATTATTGTTCACAAATCGCTCGAACACGCCGGTTAATATGAGGGGTGCTACGACTGCAGCGACAGATGCTAGTGATGCAATCACCCCTTGCACTAAACCTTGCTGATCATCAGCAACCTTATTCGCGGCAACGGCGGTCAGTAAGGGTGGTGCCATATCCGAAAGAGCAGCAATAGGAATTACTATGGCAACTGCCCAAGCTGCTGTGGAAAACCCAAAAGCGATAAGTGCAATTATGGCAGCCATACTCGAAAACATTAGAGTTTTGTAATCACCGAGCCGCTTGGTTAATTGCGGTAGTAGTCCAGCCTGTACTGCTGCAATCAGAATGCCATAGGCTGACAGAGTGACCCCAATAGTGAAACTGTTCCAAGCAAATACCTCACGACCCCAAAAAGCCCAGAGGGTTGGATAGACCATATTTGCAAATTCAAAAACAAATATACAGATCAGTGGAATTGTTAGTCCTGGGATGAGAAAGGCGCGTATTATAGATGCAAAAGGATTTAAATCCCTTTTACTAAAAGAGCGGCGACTTTCTTCATTTAATGATTCTGGTAAAATAAATAAACCAAACACCATATTGAGTGCTGATAGCGCCGCCGCAATCCAAAAGGGTGCGGTAACATGCCAGCCTGAAGAGATACCACCAAGGGCGGGTCCAAAAACAAACCCCACGCCAAAAGCAGCACCAATCATACCAAAGGCATTACCACGCTCCTCTGGTTTTGTAATATCAGATATATAAGCTGTAGCGGTTATATAAGTTGCACCAGCCATTCCCGCAATTATCCGACCCACTAATAATACCCAATAGGTTTGGGCCATGGCCATAATAATGTAATCGATCGCCAATGTGGCTAATGCGACAATTAATATTGGCCTGCGTCCGTAAGCGTCTGAGAGGCTGCCAACGACTGGACCAAACACAAACATTGCTGCAGCGTAGGCAGACATCATTACCCCGCCCCATAATGCTCCCTCCGCCGCGCTGCCAGAACCCACACGATCCATTAGGTCAGGCATAATTGGAAAGACTATTCCAACGCCGATGGCATCAATCATCAAAGTGGTTAAAATGAAAAGAAAAGGAGCAGTTAGCTTCATTCTGTTAACCGATATATTAGTTCTGCTTTACAAAAGACGCGACGTATAAGAACTCACTACAAAAAACAACAAATAAAAAACGTAGCCAGGCACCGTCAGATTAAACTAGCTTTAAACGGGCAGGGTAGGTTTGTAGCGTCCGTGAATGACAAAACACCCCCCATTTAGATAAATCGTGTCGCCGCTGGTCTTGATCAGTGGCGCCAATTATTAAGCGCATAGATTCACGCTGCACCCGCAATCCGATGCGAGTTCTCATTCGCTCGACATCGCCTTCAATTTTACGAGGCGTTTCCAGCTATGCGGCCTAAAACCACTGCAGCAAGCAGGCCATTCCCTGATAGATATCCACTATCACCACTGCCAGAGACACCACACGCTGCGCCGCCACCGGCGTATAAATTTGAGATTAAGTTGTTATTTTTACAAATTACGCGTGCGGATGTATCAACCTTCAGCCCGCCTTGCGTGTGAAAAAGTGCGCCTGTGACGCGCACGCCGCAAAAGGGGGGTCTGAGTACCGTTTCACCGAAGGTTCGGCCAAAACGATCGGTGCTGTTTGGCGAAATATCAGCAATAGTTTTGCACAGGGTGTCTGCTGGTAGACCAAGAACTTCGGCAAGCTCTTCAAGTGTTTCTGAACTCTTGATTGCCCCCTCAGATTTAGCGCGTTTGAAGTCCTCAAATTGCTCAGAGATTTCTGAGATACGCCCATCGAAAATAGAATAGGCCACACCCTCTGCTTGTGATAGCACTGCGCGCGCAGCTTCGGAGTAGCCTTGGGCCTCATTCCAAAACCGCTCGCCCGCAGCGTTTACTTGCACGCCGCCCTCTGTGATGGTTGCCCATGTGATGAGAATACCATGTGGATGGGCGACATTTCCGTGCCCCTGGAAGGCCCCTAGGTGTTCGGTTGCCGCGCCGATCTGAGTGGCCCAAAGCACAGCTTCGCCTCGGTTGCCATCGTGGCCGAACCAAAGCCCATTTTCAATCTCAGGCATATGCTCTGAGACCAGCTCACGATTGCCGCCAAAGCCATTGCAGGCAAGGATCAGCCGGCCGCAGCCAATAGTCTCAATGCCGCCATCAGGGCGCAGGGCAGCGACGCCATGAATCGAGCCCTCCTTTAAATAAAGCGTTTCTGCACGACGCCCACAAATAATGTCTATACCCGCCCGTTCGGCTGCGCTTCGCAGAGCATCAATCAACTCACTGCCCGCTCGGGTCGGCAAGCCATGCATTCGGCGGCTTGAATGGCCAGGATAATCAAAATCGTCGACCAGCGAAAACGCAACATTATGCGTTTCTGTCAACCAGTCAATAACCTCAGCTGCATTTTGCGCCAAAAGATCGACCAGCGCTTGGTTGTTTTCTTGATGGGCCTTCGCTTGAATATCGGCTGCAAACAGGGCGCTGCTATCCTTTATTCCTGCTGCTTGTTGAATTTTTGTCCCCGCTGCGGGGATCAATCCAGCTGAGAGCGCCGTAGATCCAGATGGAACCGCATCCGCTTCAATCACCAGAACCTCTTGTCCTGCCTCCATTGCTGACAGGGCGGCGATCAGGCCACAGGCACCGGCTCCGACAATCAGAGTTTCGACCGTAAAGTCGAATTTCTGGGGGGGCTCCCTAACTGTTGGAGCCATAATAATGCGCACCTTTTTTGAGCATATCAGCCGTACCAATCACAGCGTTGAGGCCATCGAAATCGAACATCCGCTCTCCAAATGGCTTGTTGGAGCCATGTTTGGCGAGGCTTTGGTAATAGTCTTGCGCCGTGCGTGCGACTGCGCGCACGATACCACCAGGGAAAATTACAATTGAGAAGCCAAGATCTTCCAGATCATCGGCGCTCGTGATGGGGGTCGCCCCCCCTTCAACCATATTCGCCAAAAGTGGGATGCGCTTGGAGAAGCGTGCTGCAATTTGTTCCAATTGGGCCCGGTCTTGTGGTGCTTCAATGAACAACACATCCGCGCCGGCTTCAAGATAGGCCTCAGCACGATCTTCGGCAGCGCCGAAGCCCTCCACGGCAATAGCGTCGGTGCGCGCGATGATCAGTGTTTCGTCAGAGGTCCGGGCGTCAGCCATGGCCGCAATTTTCCCAACCATTTCCCCGGTGGAGATCAGCGACTTTTCGGACAGGTGACCACAGCGTTTTGGGAAGGTTTGGTCTTCTATTTGCAGAGCAGATGCTCCTGCGCGCTCGTAAAGCCGCATTGTGCGTTGTGCGTTGAGCGCATTTCCAAAACCTGTATCGGCATCAATGATCACAGGTAGAGATGTGCGATCGGCAATCAGCGTCATTGTATCCGCCATTTCGGAGGCAGTTGTCAGCCCAATATCAGGTCGCCCCAGGCGCGTGTAGGCGACAGCAGCCCCGCTTAAGTAAAGCGCCTCAAAGCCCGCCGCCTCCGCAAGTGAGGCTGTAAGGCCGTCATAAACACCTGGCATAACTACGATTTTTTTATTCTGAAAGCGAGTTTTAAGGCTCATGATCTTCCCTCGATCAGAGCTAAGGCTTTCGCGCAGCTCATTTGTTTGGTGACGGTATCAAGCGAAAGGAGTGTTGCGTCATGCACCTCGGTTTTGAAGGCTGCGCAGCCGTCTGTCAGCATGAGTGTTTCAATATTGCGTAGGTGCGCGTCGCGTAGTGTTGAGGCCACTCCCCCATTGGTGACTATCCCACCAACAATCAGATGATCAACGCTTGTGGCCCGCATCAAATACTCGAGACGCGTTTGGAAAAACGCTGAATAAGCCACTTTCTCAATGACGAAATCCGCAGGGTGAAGCATGTCGACAAGCCCGTGCCCGAAACTGCCTGGTGCAAAATCTCCTTTGTTAAGGAATGGGCGAAGCTCCTTGAGGTGCGGGGCGATCAGCGGCTCTCCATCTTTGTCAGGGACAAGCGTGAACTGCGCCGAAAAATAGCGCCCCCCTTTAGATCGCAAAGCGCGCGCCAATGGAGCAATGCGACCTGGTAGGGCTGCGATCTTCGCAGAACTCTGGCCGGCGCGCCCGTAGGCTCCTTCGGGGTGGAGGAAGTCATTTTGCAAGTCGATGGTCAGCAAGGCTGTGCGCGATAGGTTCCAGGTGCTCAGATCACTCATTTCATTCCTCCTGAGGTTCAATGATGGTATTGCCAAACCGATCCACGCGCCCTTGCAAGTGGGGCTCGATCAATACAGTCGTGTCTGGTTGTGTCAAAATGGCGGGACCAACTATTTTGGTTCCCGAGGGCAAGGCAAGGCGATCATAGATGGCCGTGGCATACCATTTGTCGCCAAAGTGCACCTTGCGCATCCCGACTTTTTCCACTCGTCCGCCTTCGGGCGGTGCAAGGGTACTCAGGTCAAACTTGGGGCGTTTGCCTGTCACTGCGCTGCGCAGATTCAAAATGCGCCGCACGCCGTTTTGCAATAATCTGCCATAGGTTGCCTTATACGTGGCATCAAACGCAGTCTCGATTTCGGTACGTGTGATGGCTGTCACAGTGCTTCCGTCTGTTTTGACAGTGAGTGGAACCGAAACAGTATGAGTTTGTCCGACATAGGCCATATCGAGGTCAAAGCTTAGGTCACGAGCTTCGAAATTTGTTCTTGCGGCATCAAGCAACGCCAGGCCTTGAGCTATATGCGCATGCATAAAGGCAGCCAATGCCGCCTCATCTAGCATATCAACGCGCGAATTTATGGTCTGCACAAAATCTTGCCTCATATCGGCAATAACGCAGCCCATAGCGGAGGTCACGCCCGGGTAGCGTGGGACAATCGCACGCGCGATACCAACTTCAGCCAGCATCGCGCCAGCGTGCAACGCACCGCCACCGCCAAAAGGCATAAAGGCAAAATTTTTCGGGTCAAATCCCCGTTCGATGCTCACGAGCCGAATAGCGCCAGCCATACGGCTGTTTGCAACTTTCAATATGGCTTCGGCAGCGTCCACTGGTGTGAGGCCCAATGGGTTGCCAACATGCTCTTCAATTGCGCGGCCCGCGGCGTCTATATTCAGG
>Ga0213869_10002820_pt1 | contig 11848 bp, 13 predicted proteins | sample PICome_10_FD_160083 | JGI IMG/M metagenome (GOLD analysis project Ga0213869, IMG submission 160083) | Coastal seawater microbial communities near Pivers Island, North Carolina, United States - PICO132 | ecosystem: Environmental > Aquatic > Marine > Coastal | place: USA: North Carolina...
ATATAAATATATCTATCATTTAAATGACAGAATGTATATTAATAACACATCAATTTATAAAACAGGATGAAAAGTGGAAATTTGAAGTATTTAATTTCTGTATGAATTATTATAGAAAACATAATCCAAACGCTTATATTATTTTGACAGGTCATGGTATTAAGCCATTAAAAACAACATTAGATTATAGTGATTGGTTTTATTGGTCAGATGAAATAATTGAAAATGAAATAAATAAGGGACATCCTAAATTAGTAACCATAGGATTAGAACATGCGAAAAAAAAAGGTTTTACATACATATGTAAAACTAGATTAGATAGTATTATAATGATACCTAATATAGTAGATTATTGTCATACAAAATTAATAGAGAACAAAAAAATAATGTTAAATACTCATTACTATAAAAATAAATATTTACTCATGGATTTATTTATGTATTCAACAATTGATCATATGTTAAAAATATTTAATCCAAAAAAATGGGTAGTTAGTTGGGACAAAAGTGGAATGGGTCCTGTTGCTAATAATTTTTTTGAAGATGTATTAAACAAAAAATTGTTATTTCCTTTTAATTTAGAATTTTGGGAAAAAAATTTGAATGACACAATCCTATTTTTATCACCAGAAAATATAAAGTGGGTAGATTTTAGAAAACATAAAAATATTATTAATAATATTAGTATTGAGGAATGTAATAAATATTTATGGAAACATTAAACATTAATTATATCAATTGAATAATTGAAGTTAACAAAATCGTCTTTGTAAAAATTCTGTATAATAGTTTTCATTTCTTCATCATAAAAGTCATTAATTTGTTTACTATACTTGGTTTTTCTGCTATGTACAGTTATTTGGTTGGGAATATTTTTTATATTAGCGACTATATTAAAATCTTCACTAAAATTTTCAAATCTACAAACATGTAAATTTATTGATAGGTCACACTTAATCTGTTCTGATAGTGGTTTGAAATGGATATCATTTTTTATTTCAGTATCATTAAAATTTAAGCAAAACTCCCTAAAATCTTTATAATTAAGTAATTCGTTTGACCATACATGATGACATTTATTAACAGTAAATTCAAAATAAGATGATATAAATCTTGTATATGGATTACGAACATAACAAAAAAAAAGATAATCTTTACAAAAAGGATATTTTTTTATTGTATCTTGTATGCTCATATGATATAGGTACGGTTTTGCGCCTAAACTATCCTCCCATATTATCTTATCATTTTTGCATTTTTCATTTAAAAATTTATATACACTTGTTGATCCAGTTCGTGCATTCCCAATAAAAACGAAATTCTTTGTCATATTAATAAATGGCATTATATTTTATATTATTAGATTAAATATTTTTTATTGAAATTTAACTGATAAGGAGTTCCAACAACATAGTATTTTTCATTATTCATAAATTGATACTTTGTAATTTTCATTCCATTTTTAATTAAATAATTATAAGATAATGATAAATAATATTCATTGTTGGCTTTTACATTATTAGCAATTAAATATTCTGCCGATTCTATCATATATTTACCATGCTTCCAATAATGAACACCAATTAAAGCATCGTCACTAATTACTTCTTTTTCTGATAATTTTAATCCAATGTTATTATCATTTGTTTGTATATAACTATAGGTGGGATTATTATTTTTTTCTGTTAAAACTATTCCATCACTATCTGAACTTAGTATATGATTAATAAAAAAAGTAGGATTCCAGTCAAATATTTGGTCACAATTTATTATTAATAATGGATTATCATTATTAATTATGTTTTTAGCAAATAAACATGTTTGTGCACAGCCATCAGTATAATGATTTAGTATTATTATATTTTCTTCGTTTTTTACATGTTTTTTTAGTTTGTTTTTAAAATTATCATTATAATTATCTACCTTTTGTATTATAAATATAAAATTACATTCTGGTAATTTTAAACTATTTATTAATCGTTCAATCATTGTAATTCCGTTGATTTCTATTAATGGTTTGCATGTTGTATAACCAGCGTCTTTAAATCGTTGACCCTTACCTGCACATGATATTAAAATATTTAATGAACTTAATAATTTTGTATCCATATTGTATTTATACAATATATATATTTAAATAAATTGTGTTTATAATAAATATGACTAAAAAAGTTGCATTAATTATTACGGGGAATTATATATGTGACATTTTTATAGATAAATTAATTAAAAATTTTTTACAGGTGAATAAAGACCTTGAATTTGATATTATATTATTACAATGGAATGATAACAAATTGTACAATGATGATTTAACTAATAATAGTAACAAATTTATATATAAACATATAAACTATAATGATTTTTTGTACGAAAATGCAGAATTAATTAACTATTATAAAAACAAAAAGGGGTTTCGTCTTTCAATGCTAATACAATGTTATCAGTGGAAAAAAGCATTAGAATTTATAGACATTGACAAATACCAATTTGTTATTAGAATGCGAGATGATTTAATATTTATAAAAGAAACAAAAATAGATAATTTTATTTTAGAAGATATAAAAAAAAATATATTATATTATCCTAATAAAAATAGTTTTATAGATAATCCAAGATTACCAGGAGGTGATAATACAGAAGACGGAATATGCGATTTTATGGCAATGTCTAGCGTAAATAGTATGAAAATATATTTAAATTTTTTCAATCATTGGGAAAGAAAAATAGTAATCTCAAATTATAAACATATTGGAATACATTTTGAACATAATTTAATTAAATATTTACGACACAACGAAGTTATTAGAAATACTCATGATTTTAATTGTACTTTAAAAAAATTTTTACGTTAGAATAACAACATTTTTTTATATTTTATTACATATGATAAAATTACTTATTTTAGATATTGATGGTGTTTTAACAGATGGAAGAAAATTTTATGATTATAATGGAAATACAATGTATAAACAATATAATGATAAAGATTTTACAGCAATTAAAAGATTTAAAGCGGTTGGTATTAACGTTTGTTTTTTAAGTGGTGACATATGGAATAAAAAAATGGCTGAAACTAGAAATATTAAATTTTATTCTGGAAGAACAACAAATGGAAAAATGAATAAAATAGATGTATTAAAAATAATATTAGATGAATACAATATTAAAAGTGAAGATACTATTTATGTAGGAGATGATATATTTGATATAGAAGTTTTTAATAATGTAGGATATGCGTTTTGTCCTAATGATTCGCCGTTATGTGTAAAAAAGAATAGTACACCTTTAAAAAACAATGGAGGAGAAGGAGTTGTTTCAGAACTATTTGATTATTTAGTATTGAACCAACAAGTTGATATCCCCTCAATTAATGACGTTAAAAAATTAGATTTAGAAGAAATTTCTTCTAGAAATATGATATGATATAATCATTAATTGCATTAAAATCATTTAAACACTAAAAATATAATATATATAAAATGCATAATATATTATTAACATGTCCTCCAATGATTAAACAAATAGAACGATTTAAAGATATGCTACATAAGTACAATTTCAAAATAACCATTCCAGATTTTCAACAAATAATGACAGAAGAAGAATTATGTAAAATTATTGGTCAATATGATGGATGGATTATAGGGGATGATCCTGCTACAAAAACGGTATTTGAAATTGGAAAACAAGGAAAACTGAAAGCGTGTGTAAAATGGGGGGTCGGTACAGACAATGTTGATTTTGATGCATGTAAAGAATTGAATATTCCAATTTGCAATACACCACAGATGTTTGGTGAAGAAGTGTCCGATGTAGCAATTGGATATATGTTGTGTTTATCCAGGAGATTACATACGATTCATAATTCAGTTATTAATAATGAATGGATCAAACCATGTGGTGAAACGTTAACTGGAAAAAAAGTGTGTGTAGTTGGTTTTGGTGATATTGGAAAATGCATTGTCCGAAAGTTACAAGCATTTAACATGGATATTTGGGTATCAGATCCATTATATGTTGATAAGAAAACAGAATATAATGATATTAAAATAGGTGGTATAGACGAATGTTTACAGAATGCAAATTATGTAATTGTTTGTTGTCCATTGAATAAACATACATTTCACTTATTAAACAAAGAAAAAATATTGTTTTGTGAAAAAGGAGTAAAAATTATCAATGTTGGACGAGGACCAATTATATGTGAAGCAGATGTAATTGAATTATTAGAAAATAAATACATTGATAGCGTTGGTTTTGATGTTTTTGAAGAAGAACCATTGTCTCATGATAATAAACTGAGAGATTTCAAGCAGAATATTTTTGGAACACATAATGGTTCTAATACATTAGAGGCAGTGGATAAAGTAAGTATAAAAGTTTTAGAAAAAATAAATTTCTTTTTATAGTTTTCAATACATTATCAATCCAAAATATATGATGATGTATTTTTATTTACATAAAATCTACGTCTGAATGCTTTTTTTTGTCAGAATAATAATCGTCATAACGTGATTTCAATATTTTTTCTCCATTCTCTGTAAAGATGTAAAAACTTTTCCAAAATTCTTCATTAGAAACACACTTTTCTTTTCTTTTTTCTGGCTTTTCGTAATGGATTATTATTCCTTCGTTCTTATAATTTTCTTTACTGTATAATGTATCAAAAACTTCCTTCATTAATGGGCATGCGCCAATAAAGACTGTGTGTAATAACTTTGCGTATTTATGTATACATTCTTCAATAAATGGATTATGTTTATATTTTACATATATGAATGAGTTGAATATTTCGGTTTCGTTATCATTAAAAACAACAGATAAATTAGTTTTATCATTTAATCCCATCTGATTTACGTTGGTAAGACATTCTGCATCTATATCCATATATAGTCCTCCATGTACATATAGAACAATTAATCGCACCAAATCACATTTATAACGATAATCGTGTGTCATGTTATATATTTGCATGTATTCTGGAAAGAATTCTTTTATAATTTCTACACACTTATGCTTATTCCATTTTATGAGACTAAAATCATCATTATGTGATAAAAATTTATGATAATTTTTCACAATTCCGATATTGATTTTATTTGAGTCATTAGATAATCCGAAAAATATATGGAATAATTTATTCATTATTTATCTATATAGCTATATAGCATAAATTATAATTTAATTAACAACGCAAATTCATTAAAATACATGTTGTCCACACATGATATTGTACCATTGTGCGTAAAAATTATATTTCTCTTTTATTTTACCTTGAATAAATTTAATATAATACTCTTGCTCTTGAATATTGTTCATAAAATGAATTGTTCGCTCATAATATTTTTGTGGGTCTTCATAACAAATATCTTGTAGTTCGTTTCCAAAAATATCTATAGCTCCTAAATTATCGCAAATACCAAATCTTCCTGATATAAATACTGTATAAAATCGATCTTGTACACCATGTTCTGTTTGCCATGAAGGTGCATGTATAATGGGACAAATCTTAGCTTTTTTGAGCTCAGTCACCATTTCTTCATTGGTTAAGTGTTTTTTTCCAATACCTCCGGAATGCATCAATAAGTTTTTTGATTCTAATGGAGATAAATATTTTTCCCAAGCATCTATATTTCCTCTTCCAACACGTCCCCATTTACTCCCAATAAACACACTATCATACTCTAAATTTTCCATTTTAGGTTTACACTGTAGTATTTGGCGTAAATTGAAAGGTGTTCCTCCCCATGTTATCCAATAAATTCTATTTTTCATTTTTTCACAGATTCTTTTTTTTTCCGGAAAGTCATCAAAAGATGATTTACATCCAAATGCATATATATCATATCCTTTATCATAATATCTTTCAAACATTTGATACAAGGGCCATTTCCAAGTTTTACACCAACTTTTTGGATTTTTTGTCCAATTTTCAGATTCATTACCTTTACCAAGAGATGTCAACTTCTGAAATATTACGTCACCTTCTTTTATAAAACCTTTTTCAATTAATTCCTCGCATGTTGGTTCATTCCATGTTATGAATAGTCTTTTTTCTCCTTTTCTTTTTATATTTTTAAGTTCACACCATTCACAGTTATATCCGATTGTTTTGAACACATCTACAAAACGATTCCATGGATACCAATTTGTATGCTTTTTTATAGTATTTGTGTAACCCAATAATGTGATTATATAATCTTTGTATTTTAGTTTGGTATCGTTTAAAAAATCTTTTATAAACAGATTGTTATTTAAATCAATATTAGCAATATTATTGCGGATTTAGGGGTTATGTAAATACAATTTCTCCATTATATAATGTAATATAATATTATATTATATTGTTTAATCATTATATAAATAGTGAATAAAGATACTTCTACTATCTAAGTTATGTAAATTTAGCCGTTTAGAATAATCTTTTTCATTAAAATTTAAAATATCTATTAATATTTCATCCATTTTTACATTTTCTTTGTTTAATATGTGTTTTTTCAAGTATAAGTATATCAAGTATTGGTCATGTGCACCTTTATAACGAGCATTGAACATTCTATCCAAAACTTTAAACTTGCTATTTTCTTCAGTAACATTCACATTATCAATTTTATCTCTATATAGTTTCGAATAGCCGTCTTTAAATAAAGTAAAACCTGTAATATAAAGTTCTTTTGGATTCATATTTAATATGTCTAATATTGCTATTATACCAGTATTAGGTCTACATCCTATTTCTTTTTCCCATTCTAAGTAAGTCTCTTTATCTACAATGTTTGTTTTTGGGACATAATGTGGTAATTTTTGAAAGTTCATAACGTTCCCGTTGTTAAAGCTGGTATTATCAGCTTTTGTAAGAAGAGGATATGAAAAAACGATGTGATACTTTTTTACCATATCTTCTGTAATTGGACCTCCGTCTTCTTTGTTTTGAGATACACAATGATATAAAATATCTGTCCTACTTCCAAATATATTTGAATTATCTGTCAAATTATGACCTTTATTAAAACGTACTATTATATCATACGTATCTATATTTTTCCCATTATTTTTATCGTTTAAGTAATTAGCTGGACCCACAATACATACTCGTTTATTATGTATCAATTTATTAATATTATTGCATTCCTTTATCATATAATGCTTATAGATTTAATTATTTATATTAATATTATTATTAAAGAATATTAATTTGATAAAAAGCCAAGTCATTTTTGTCTTTCAACGAAAATTCAAATATCTACCTTAATAAGTTCCACCAAATTGTGTATCATTTTCCGTTCAAGTATGGTATATTTTATATCGTTCAAACCTGAATTCTGTACTAATTTTTCCTTTTCTTCCTTACTTGCCGAATTAATGTAGCTTGGTTTCCACATATCAGAGATAGTTTTTTTTTCATTTATGTATTTTTCTACATTCTGTTTATGTGGCAGTGTCTTACATCCTGGTATTCTATTAATTTTTATATTAATTTTCTTTAGACAGGATCTATAATACAACGCCCTATCTTCTATCCCCCATCCCCAAATGTAATTTGGAAATCCATTCATATTAAAAATTACATCGTGCTTACATTTGATAATTCCACCCAAACTTTCACGATGTGCCGATTTTATACTGATGATGTCCGTGTTTTGTTCGCTATATACATTCTTTACCACATCTTCTGTCGGAAATATATCGACATCATGAGTAAAAAAGTAATTCGTTCTGTTTTCATACTCTTTGAATCCTACATTTAATAATGCACCACGATTAAACAATTTTCCCTTGTTTTGTTCAACTACTACTACTTTAGTGTTTGGTAAGTGTTTTTCAATAAGAGGGATTGTATTATCGATAAAATGTTGTAAATGTGTTTCTCTCTCTCTGAACGGTATAACAATAATATTCTCGTACATTATTCATATATGATATGAATATATTTATATACCTTAATTTCAAAATTATATTAATGATTTTATGTCATGTTGTCGGACTGTTTAAAGTCGTGTTTACGAGACGATATTGTTGCACCAAGTACCATTTATGTTTTGAATTAGATTATTATTATTCCCCCTATAAAGCATTATCCATATATCGCAATTACCACTCCCACATATGATATATTTACATTTTGACATTATTATTGTTATGGCTAAGTATTTTTTTGAAAATTCATAATTTTGAGATTTCATTTTTTTATCAACAGTATCATTGCATTTTTTCATATGTCTTATTTCATCTTTGAAATAAAAAGAGTTATTTGGAAACTTATTTGTAATGAATTCAATAAATTCGGTTTCATCACTTTGTACTAAAAATACTAACTTGTTATTTTTTTCTAGCAATTGATTTATATAATTTAAATATTCATCATAACTGCATGTTTTTGTTTCAATGTTTTTATCATTTCCTCTATAAAATAATACACAAATGTTTTCGTAATCTAAATTGTATTTTGTTTCTATATTATTGATGATTTCATTTATTTCAACCGATGGAGAAAAATATTTTTTGATTAATGGCGTTATACATTTATAATCTAAATTAGCATAGTTTACGTATTGATAAGTGTGATGATAGTGTATAGGGTATATCATATTAACATCTGGAACATTTTCATAATTTTCAAAATAATCAAATGTAATATCTTTATTTGGAATTTTCTTATACCAACTAAATTGTGCAGAACTATCTACACGGTCGGGTAATTTTTTATAGATATTAATAAAATCGACAATGTTACTAAGTTTTACAGAACAACATGAGAAAAAACCAGCATTATGTGTTATTTTAACCATATACCTATTTTTGATCTATATTCTTTATGTTTATTTTACAATAATCATTGTTTTTATTACCCCCATATTGAACAATTCCCTGAATTACAAATAATATACGTAAATCATCTAAATCTATTATTATTTCTTATTTTCCTTAAATATAATCATAACATTGATAACTCAATTTATTATATTTTTTCTGCAAGACTTTATATTCGATTGTTTTTGTTTCTTGTAAATCTATTTTACTATATAAAAACTCATATTCAGTATTAATTAAATATTTCTTAGGAATATATGTACCAACTAAACACCCATCTTTATTTATTATGTTTAATTTATTACATATTATATTCTGTATTACTCTTGGACCAGTTATATCCATTACATGGCTATGTTTTTGTACAATATTATTTTTTATATTATTTACTACTATATTTATAACTTCATTAAATAAATATTGATTAGGACTTCCCCCTATAAACATATAACTTATATTATTAAAACCAGCGTCGAATAAATGTATGTTTCCCTCTTTTGGTAAATTTAATTTTATAGGTGTAATATCTAAATCAAACCAATAACCTCCATATTTATTAATATAACATATTCTAAAAAAATCTGCTATAGCTACTCCATTTTTCATTTTTTTATATATATCATAATAGTCAGTCTCTTTAAAAAATTGTTCTACATCAACATCTGAAAAGTACAATACATTTATTGTTGGATTTAATAACTTCCATTTTTCTAATATTTTTTGTATAATAGGTTCATCAATACTACATTTATAACTAGTAAATATAGTTTTTATATCACTATTTATATCACCATTTGTATAATTATTTTTAATCATATACATATTTTTGATGTATATCATTTATATTTATGTTACGAAAAAATCTTTTTTAAGAACTCTATTTTAGTATGGTTTGATCATATTTATAGCGTGAATTTACCCAACAATGATAGTGTATTATTTCATGCTTATTCCATTTATTATTTCTTCTGGGTAATTCATATCTTGTAGAATATGGATCGCACCTTCTAAATGAGAAATTCCGGTTGTTATTTTATAAGTTGGTATCATTGTATTTTCTTCTTCATTAACTATCATTTTCAAGTTTACAATTTTCTTTTTGTTTCTATTATTCTTATCCCATTTTTCGCATATTGATGTATAATGCGTTGTTAAGAAAACATCAACGTTTTTATATGTACGTAAGTACTCTAAAAATGAATGTGCTGCTTTTGTTGCTTCATTTGGATTTGTACCTGAATACAGCTCATCTAAAATACAAAAATGACGATAACCTTCTTTATATTCGTCTAAACAGTCTAATATTTCTTTACACCTTCGTGATTCGGATTGGAACAAACTATCTCTGCCTGATGTGTCCGGAATATTTAAGTATGAATGAATATGTGTATATGGACAAATTCTACATTTTTCAAAGAAGCCAAATCCAATTTGCTGACTTAAAATGATATTGATTAATGTCGTTTTTAAAAATGTTGTTTTTCCAGATGCGTTCGGACCTGTAATAACGCCAAATTCATCCAAATATACATCATTTTCTACACATACTTTTTCATCAGAATGAATTGGATAACATTGTTTAGTTATAAAATTATCATGTATGATCTCTTCATTACCACTTGTATCTATTGTTTCAACTTTTACTACATTTGAACTTTCTTCATATTGAGCACAATTTATTGTTTTATTTTCATATTTCACACATAGTTCTTTTAATAAATGAATATACCCATTGAATCCCATTGAAAACAATATAGCGTCTTCTAGTTCATCATCAGTATGAAAAATATAATATACTTTTAACATATGTCCTATTTCAGTAGCCTTTGAAATAGAGCATTTAAATGATTCTATAGGTTCTAATAAGTTTTCAATATATAAAAATTTGTCGATTCTTTTATAAATGTTCTCACAAAATAATTTGTATGTTGATAAGTCGCTGTATTTATTTACGAATTCTTCCATTTCTTTTCGGCGTTGTGGAATGTATTTCTTCCAGAATATTAAATCGTCATTTACTTTTTGTGTGTTTTTATAAAACCTTAAACAAAACGTCGTATTTTGATATAATTGAATTCCGTAAATTAACGTTGTTGCCAATAAATAAATAAAGTTTTCTATAGAAAAATGGTCCCATGTTGTAAGAAGTCTTCCTATAAAATGATGCTTAGTAATATTTTTTAAAATTTCAAAATAAATAGAAAACGTAATAGGAACCCCTTGCATTTTGAGAATAAAAAACGGAAAAATCATAAACAATAATGGTATAAAGAAACTCATGATTGGTGACATCATATTAAGCACAGAAAGAGTTTGTAGAAACCAAGAGGAATAGTTATATTCTTTAAGCATTTCCCATTCTGCGTATCCATAGGTTTCATAAAATTTAGGGTTATGTTTTACATCACTCCATTTTTGTTCTACGTCTGTACTGTTTACGTGTTCTGTTTTGAAATCATAAAAACTTGTAATTATATGTTGACTTTCTTCCAAAAATTCAATATTTGTAGTAATATTTTTTCCAATGTTAGGAATGACTTGCTTTGAAAACCCATTTTTAGGAGAAAAAACACATTCATACATTGATTTTGATTCTTCTGATTGAGATTCAACTAACTCTAAGTCTTTCACAACAATATCTGTTAACGGATAAACACTTTCATCTAAATATTCTATAGGTAATTTAAAGTTTTCAGCGTAATTTGGATTTGTGTTTACACAAGACAAATCTGTGTCTAGTGAAATAAATTGTTCAACAAATGCTTCCATATAATATTTTTTTTTAAAATTATTATATCAGTTTAACGAATTTTATATAGGGATGTATTATATATTATGGATCAGACAAACCCGACATCTCAAGTTCAAGCAGCTCAATCACCAGCTTCAGCTCAATCACCAGCTTCAGCTCAACCACCAGTTCAACCACCAGCTCCAGTTCAACCACCAGCTCCAGTTCAACCACCAGCTCCAGTTCAACCACCAGGTCAAAAACAAACATTTTTTAGTAAATTGTTTAATATGTTCGGATCTA
>Ga0213869_10002821_pt1 | contig 11843 bp, 7 predicted proteins | sample PICome_10_FD_160083 | JGI IMG/M metagenome (GOLD analysis project Ga0213869, IMG submission 160083) | Coastal seawater microbial communities near Pivers Island, North Carolina, United States - PICO132 | ecosystem: Environmental > Aquatic > Marine > Coastal | place: USA: North Carolina...
CCGAAGCGGTCGATCATCTCAACCTGTAATTCATGGAGCTGGCTATCGGTCTCACAGTTGGCCAGGCGCTTGTAGAGCGTCAGGCGCATATTGACATCTGGCAGGTAGTCATCCGGTATCAGGGCCGGTAGATGCAGGTTAACTTCTATGCCCTGATCCAATCCGGCCCCCAGTTCTGGCTGCTTGCCTTCTTTGATGGACTTAACCGCACGCTCAAGCATTTCCATATACAGGGTGAAACCGATTGCTTGGATATGGCCGCTCTGTTCCTCGCCGAGCAGTTCACCGGCGCCGCGAATTTCCAGGTCATTGGTCGCCAGGGTAAAGCCGGAACCCAAATGGTCTGCCGCAGAGATGGCGTCGAGGCGTTTTTTGGCATCCTCAGTCATCGCCTTGGGGTGCGGTGTCAACAGATAGGCGTAGGCCTGATGATGAGAACGACCGACCCGGCCACGCAGCTGATGCAGTTGCGCCAGGCCAAATTTATCGGCGCGCTCAATCAGAATAGTATTGGCGCTGGGAATATCGATACCGGTTTCAATAATGGTTGTGCACACCAACACATTGAAGCGCTGGTGATAGAAGTCCGACATTACCTGTTCCAGTTGCCGCTCGCGCATCTGCCCGTGGGCAAAATTAATCCGTGCCTCTGGCACAAGCTGTTGCAGGTCATCGACGATACGCTGAATATTTTTCACATCATTGTGCAGGAAGTAGACCTGGCCGCCACGCAAAATTTCACGCAGTATGGCCTCGCGGGTAACCCGGTCTTCCTGCTGGCGAATAAAGGTTTTTACCGACAGGCGGCGGGCTGGGGGTGTGGCGATGATCGACAGATCGCGAACCGCATGCATCGACATATTCAGGGTGCGTGGAATAGGTGTGGCGGTCATGGTCAGAATATCCACCGAGGTGCGCATAGATTTAATCTTGTCCTTCTGGCGCACACCAAAGCGATGCTCTTCATCAATAATCAGCAGGCCGAGACGTCTAAAGTCAATTTTGGCATGGAGTAATTTGTGGGTGCTGATCAGGATATCCACCTTGCCGCTCTCGGCATCGGCAATCACCTGGTTCTGCTCCTGGGCCGTGCGGAAGCGCGACAGCTCTTCAACGACTACCGGCCAGTTGGCAAAGCGGTCGCGGAAGTTTTGCAGATGCTGGTGAGCCAGCAGGGTTGTTGGCACCAGCACCACCACCTGTTTGCCGCTGGCGACTGCGGTAAATGCAGCGCGCATCGCCACTTCGGTTTTACCAAAGCCAACATCACCACAGACCAGTCGATCCATTGGCTGCGGGCTGAGCAGATCGCGGCGCACCGCTTCGATAGCCTCGTACTGATCGCCGGTTTCCTCAAACGGGAAATCGCTACTGAACTTTCTGTAGTCCTCTTCGTTATCAGCACAGGCAAAGCCGGTTTTAGCCGCTCGCCGGGCATAGATATCGAGCAGTTCGGCAGCTGTATCACGCACCTGTTTAACCGCTTTCTCTTTTGCCTTAACCCATTTATCACTGCCGAGTTTATGCAGTGGTGCCATGGATTGATCACCGCCGCCAAAGCGGCTGATTAGATGCAGTGAAGAGACCGGCACATAGAGTTTTGCTTCGTTGGCGTAGACCAGCATCAAAAATTCCTGGGGGGATTTGTCCACATCCAGAGTCACCAGACCCTGATAGCGCCCAACCCCGTGATCCATATGCACCACCGGTGCACCGTACTCCAGTTCGGCGAGACTTTTAAATATATAATCGGGCGATTCCGAGGCCTTGGAGCGACGGCGGCGCTGCATAACCTGCTGGCCAAACAGTTCGCCCTCGGTGATCAGACAGATTCCCTGCTCTGGGCAGTAGACGCCCTGGTCGATCGGGTAGGTGGTGACAGCGTATTGGTCGTCGCTGTCGAGGAATTCCTGCCAGTGCTGTACTTCACTGGTTACCAGATCAACCTTTTTCAGCATTCCCGCCAGTACTTCACGGCGTCCCGCAGACTCTGCGCAGAATAGAACCCGGCCATTAAAGCCCTGCAGAAACTCTTCCAACTTCGACATTGGGTTGCTCAGTTTGGCATTGACGGCGATATCGGGAACGGCGCGCAGATTGATATTTTGGCTGCCGGCTTTGTCGGCAACTACCTGTCGATCAATCTCAGTGCGCGGCAATTTCTTGATCTGCTGAAAAACTTCATCGACCGCCAGAAATAGCTGTTTTGGCGGCAGAATAGGGCGGGTCGGATCGACGCCATATTCGGTGTAACGGGCCTTTGCATCCTGCCAGAAAGTTTCCGCGGCCTGCTCTATACCCACATGACTGAACAGCTGGGTATTCTCAGGCAGGTAGTCAAAGAGGCTGGCGGTATGCTCAAAGAACAGGCTTAGATAGTACTCGATACCCTGGGGAGCAATGCCATCTTTGATATCCCGATAGATCGGGCATTTCGGTGCGTCGGTATCAAAATTGTCATGCCAGTTATTGAGGAAAAGATTGGTCGCCTGTTTGTCGAGGGGAAATTCCCTTGCCGGCAGCAGCTGGATCTGGGAAACATTTTCCGAGGTGCGCTGGGACTCGGCATCAAACAGCCGTAGTGTTTCAATTTCATCGTCGAGCAGATCAATCCGCAAGGGCTGTTTTTGACCCATTGGAAAGATGTCGATCAGTGAGCCGCGAAAGGCGTATTCACCGTGCTCATAAACTGTATCAACGCGCTTATAACCGGCTTTCGACAGCTGGTCTTTAAGCTTGTCGCGATCCAGCTCTTCACCGACTCGGTAAGCGAAGGTTCGTGACGCGATAAAATCAGTAGGTGCCAGCCGGTGCAGCAGGGTTGGCAGCGGTACTATTAATAGTGCCTGTTTTACATCGGGCAGATTGGCCAAGGTTTGCACCCGCGCCGAGATAATATCCTGGTGGGGAGAGAAGATGTCGTAGGGCAGGGTCTCCCAGTCAGGGAAGCTCAAAATTTCTAGATTCTGCTCGGCGGTAAAAAACTTCAGGGTTCTGCTCTGGGCTGCTGCCTCACGGGCAGTTTCGGTAATCAGAACGCTGAGGCCGTCGTGTTGAAGGGCAGCCTCTGCAATAGCCAGTGCGCGACCGGCGGCCTGAAGCTCGCCCCAGTGATTCTTATCGCCTGGTTGAGCGGCTGTATTGAGATTGAGAACTGTCATAAAACCTGCATGTTTAATGGTTGCCTTGCACCTGCGGTCGAGCGGCGGATATTTAACCCTTTATTTAAATCGAGGGCATTTTACTCGGCTGGGACTATTGATAATAGGAATATTCTCTATGAGCTGAAGTTAATCTGAAAGCCCGCTTTCAGTGACTATACTTATGAGACATGACTTAGGATTCATGTGATTTCTTAAAATGGATGAAAAGGACCCTCATAGTGACAGAACAAAACCGCCCCACACCCAAAGATTTTTTCAAAGACTGGAAGCAGCGTGAAGCACTTGCTGAAGGCATGATCCCGATTGTTGGTAAGCTCTACCGCGAGCGCAATGTCTCAACTTATATGTATGGCAGCAGTATGGTCAACAAGTCGGTGATCGACTTGATGAAAGCGCACCGCAGAGTGCGTCAGGTCGAGCAAAACGAACTGTCCGAGTTTGACTCGTCGCCAATGATCGAAGCTATCGCCAAACTGCAGCTGGGCCCCGCCCATCTGGACCTGGGTAAAATGGTGGTCAAGCACCAGAGTGTTGGCAACGGTCGCAGTATCGACGAATTTGTTAGGGACGAGTTGAAAGATATTATTGGCTCGGATATCAAACCGCTGCCTCAGCCCCAGGATGTGGTGCTCTATGGCTTTGGACGTATAGGCCGTCTGGTCGCGCGTATTCTGGTGGACAAAGCCGGGGGTGGGGATGTGTTGCGCCTGCGCGCCATTGTTATTCGCAAGAGCAAAAATGATCACGATCTGGAAAAGCGCGCAGCTCTGTTGCGGCGCGACTCAGTGCACGGTTCCTTTAAAGGCACTATCCGCGTTCTCGACAGTGAAAATACACTGGTAATCAACGGTAATCCGGTCAAGGTGATCTACGCCAACTCGCCGCAAGAGATCGATTACACCGAGTATGGCATTAACAATGCGCTGATTGTCGATAACACCGGCGTCTGGAAAGATAACGCCGGCCTCGGTGGCCATCTGCGTCCGGGTGCGGCAAAGGTACTGCTAACAGCACCGGCCGGGGATGATATTCCAAATATTGTCTACGGCATCAATCACGCTGAAATTACCCCAGAGCGCAAAATTATCTCTGCAGCCTCCTGTACCACCAATGCCATTGTGCCGGTCTTAAAATGCCTGCTGGATGAATACGGTGTGACCAGCGGCCACGTTGAAACTGTTCACGCCTACACCAATGACCAGAACCTGATCGATAACTATCACAGCGGTGATCGCCGCGGTCGCAGTGCGGCCTTAAATATGGTGCTGACCTCGACCGGTGCCGCCAAGGCGGTCTCCAAGGCGATCCCCGAGTTAAAGGGCAAACTGACCGGCAATGCGATTCGGGTGCCAACGCCGAATGTCTCTATGGCGATTCTCAACCTGCAGCTGGGTCGCGAGACCAGTGTTGATGAACTCAATGAGTTTATGCGTCAGAAGGCGCTGCACTCTGAGTTGCAGCAGCAGATTGGCTACACCGTATCAACAGAGGCGGTCTCCACCGACTTTGTCGGCTCTCGCCAGGCCTGTGTGCTGGATTCCCAGGCGACAATTGTCGATGGTAAAAGCTGTGTGCTCTACTGCTGGTATGACAATGAGTTTGGTTATAGTTGCCAGGTGGTGCGCTGTCTGGAGAAGTTTTCCGGGGTTATCTGGCCGAGCTATCCTAAGCAGAACTTGCTAGAGGAGAGCTTGTTAGATGAAGATTTGCCAGAGCAAGGCGCAAAGCAGGAGGCGCTGTTAAATCAGGCCTAGCTTTTAAGCTGAAAAAAAACCCGCCGGCTTAAAGAGCAGCCTGCGGGTTTTTTCGCTCTGGGTTGCAACTTCTCCAAATCCGCTTCAGTCAATAAATGCCCTGATAAAATAGATTATTTCCAGTAAATCCTATCCCGCAAGATTATTTGCAATCTGATATTGAAAACTTTAGCTTTTCTACCCCTTTTGAGACTGGAATCAAAGGCCCTAGACCTTTATAATGCCGCCCGATCTTTTTCGGCGAAAATAACACGTCATCTGTGTGTCGACACAAAAAACTAAAAGGGCTCATCGCCTGAACATAGGCTGTTCAGATGGAGATTCCTGTTAGCTGTGCAACCCAAACGTTAATTATTGAGTATTAGGTATTTCCTATGATAAAAATCCGTCGCGGATTGGACCTGCCCATAGCTGGGAAACCAGAGCAGGTTATTCACGATGGCCCAGTGATAAGCCAGGTTGCGGTAGTCGGTTCTGACTACCCAGGTATGAAGCCAACCATGGCCGTGCGCGAAGGGGATCGCGTCACATTGGGTCAACTACTGTTTACTGATAAAAAAACTGCCGGGGTTAAGTACACCGCTCCTGCATCAGGTGTCGTGGTTGCGGTTACCCGCGGCGAACGTCGAGTGTTTCAATCCCTGGTGATTGATGTCGACGGCAGCGAAAAAGAACAGTTTGCCAGCTACCAGCCAGATCAACTCGCCTCGCTGGAACGCAGCGCAGTGGTTGAAAACCTGGTTAACTCTGGCCAGTGGGTCGCTCTGCGCACTCGCCCCTATGCCAAGGTGCCAGCCCCAGAGGCGACACCGGCATCAATTTTTGTTACTGCCATGGATACCAATCCACTGGCGGCTGACCCGGAAGTGATTATTGCTCAACGCAGTGAAGACTTTGCCAACGGCTTAAAGCTGTTGACCTGTCTGACTGACGGCCCGGTTCATCTCTGTGCCGCACCCAATACAACGGTTCCCGGTGCCGATCTCGACGGTGTTCAGGGACATATTTTCTCCGGTCCGCACCCCGCAGGTCTCGCCGGTACCCATATTCACCATATCGACCCAGTCAATGCTGATAAATCAGTCTGGACAATTGGTTACCAGGATGTGATTGCCTTTGGTTCATTGTTTACCACTGGTGTGGTCGACGACAGCCGCGTTGTTGCTCTCGGTGGTCCGCAGGTTAATACCCCGCGTCTGCTTAAGACACGCCTGGGTGCAAACCTCAATCAGTTAGTGATTGGCGAATTAAAGAATGACGAAAACCGTGTTATCTCCGGTTCAGTTCTCTCTGGTCGCAAAGCTGCCGGTGCATTTGCATTCCTCGGCCGCTACCACAGCCAGGTATCAGTGATCCGCGAGGGACGTGAGCGCCCGTTGCTGCACTACTTGCGCCCCGGTGTGAACAATCATTCATCACTGCCTATCTATATCTCCTCACTGACTAAGAAATTGTTCAATATGACCTCCAGCACCAACGGTAGCGAGCGCGCTATGGTCCCGGTCGGTGGTTACGAAAAAGTCACTGCTCTGGATATCCTGCCTATTCAACTGCTGCGTTCACTGATAGTTGGCGATACAGATATGGCCCAGAAGCTTGGCTGCCTGGAGTTGGACGAAGACGACGTTGGCCTGTACACCTATGTCTGTGTGGGTAAATACGAGTACGGTTCGATCCTGCGTGATAATTTGACCAGAATCGAGAAGGAGGGCTAAGACATGATTCGCAATCTTCTAGATAAAGTAGAACCACATTTTCACAAAGGCGGTAAGTGGGAGAAAATGTACGCCCTCTACGAAGCCATTGATACAGGTCTGTTTAAGCCTGCAGATGTGACTAAAAACAGTTCCCATGTTCGCGATGCGATCGATCTTAAGCGCGTGATGATCACCGTTTGGTTGGCAACTTTTCCAACCATGTTCTTCGGTATGTGGAATGTCGGTTTCCAAGCCAACACAATTATGGCCGAGATGGGCATGGTTTCGCAGGAAGGTCTGCGCGGTCTGTTTATCAATATGCTCGCCGGCTATGACCCAACCTCTATCTGGGACAACCTGATTCACGGTGCTGCCTACTTTGTACCTATCTATATGGTTACCTTCGTCGTTGGTGGATTCTGGGAAGTACTCTTCGCCAGTGTTCGCGGCCACGAAGTCAACGAAGGTTTCTTTGTCACCTCTGTACTCTTTGCACTCTGCTGTCCACCGGATCTGCCGCTGTGGATGGTCGCTGTAGGTATCACCTTTGGTATTGTGATCGGTAAAGAAGTATTTGGCGGAACCGGCAAAAACTTCCTTAACCCGGCATTAACCGGTCGTGCATTCCTCTACTTTGCCTACCCGGCCTATATGTCTGGCGATATGGTATGGACTGCGGTCGATGGCTACACTGGCGCAACTATGCTGTCTGTTGCTGCAACCGCTGGTGTTGCTGCTCTTGAGCAGGGTACAAGCTGGATGCAGGCCTTTGTCGGTACTATCCAGGGTTCAATCGGTGAGACCTCAACGCTGGCTATTCTGCTCGGTGCAGTGATGTTGCTGGTGATGAAGATTGCTTCCTGGAGAATTATTGCCGGTGTACTAATCGGCTCCGCACTGCTTTCACTTCTGTTTAACAGCATTGAATCAAGCAACCCGATGTTCGCGCTGCCATTCTACTGGCACTGGGTAATCGGCGGCTTCGCCTTCGGTGCCATCTTTATGGCCACTGACCCGGTATCAGCCTCGATGACCAATACCGGCAAACTCTGGTACGGCATCTTGATTGGCGTGATGGTGATTCTGATTCGTGTGGTTAACCCCGCATTCCCAGAGGGCATGATGCTGGCGATTCTGTTTGCCAACCTGTTTGCCCCACTGATCGATCATTTTGTGGTTCAAGGAAATATCAAAAGGAGACTGGCCCGTGGCTAATGACTCTATAAAGAAAACCTTTGGCGTTGCAGCACTGCTCTGTGTAGTCTGCGCGATTGTGGTATCCAGTGCCGCAGTGATGCTGCGTCCTGCGCAGCAGGCCAACAAGCTGCTCGATCTAAAAACCAATATCCTCGCTTCGGCGGGCCTGTTAAAAGCCGGTGTTGATGTTGAGACCCAGTTTGAGCAGATCACGACACGTATCGTTGATATGGAAACCGGTCGCTTCACCGATGCCGTTGATGCGGCGACTTACGATCAGCGCAAAGCGTCGAAAGATCCGGCGCTCTCAGTTGAACTGACTGGTGATGAAGATATCGCCAAGATCAAACGCCGTGCCAACTACGCCAGCGTCTATATAGTAGAAGGCGAGCAGGGTATCGAAAAAATCATTCTGCCAATTAAAGGCTACGGCCTGTGGTCAACCATGTATGGATTTCTGGCCCTCGAGTCAGACCTGCAGACGGTTGCCGGGATTGGTTTTTATGAACATGCCGAGACTCCAGGTCTGGGTGGCGAAATCGACAACCCAAACTGGAAAGCCAGCTGGGTTGGCAAGCAAGCCTACAGTCAATCTGATCTGGTACTCAGCGTGATTAAAGGCAGAGTGGATACTGAAAGAGCGGGATCTGAGTCTCAGATCGACGGTCTGGCCGGTGCCACATTGACCACGCGCGGTGTCGACAAGCTGGTTAAATACTGGCTTGGCGAGCAGGGCTTTCAGCCCCTTATCAGCTACTTGAAATCAGGGGAGGCCTAATCCATGTCAAAAATTAAAGACACGTTGCTCGAACCCGTAGCCAACAATAACCCCATCGCTCTGCAGATGCTCGGTATCTGTTCTGCGCTGGCGGTAACCTCAAGTATGAAAGTTGCCTTCGTGATGTGCCTGGCGCTGACCACTGTTTGCGCTTTCTCAAACCTTTTTGTTTCGGTCATTCGAAACCATATACCCAATAGCATCCGTATCATTGTGCAGATGACGATTATTGCCTCGTTGGTAATTGTGGTTGACCAGGTTCTCAAGGCGGTTGCCTACGATATCAGTAAGCAGTTGTCGGTATTTGTCGGCCTGATTATCACCAACTGTATTGTGATGGGTCGCGCAGAAGCCTTCGCGATGAAAAATCCACCACTGCCAAGTTTTGTCGACGGTGTAGGTAACGGTCTTGGCTATAGCGTGATTCTGATGGTTGTCGCGTTTTTCCGCGAACTGTTTGGTACCGGCAAGCTCTGGGGTATGGAAGTCTTAGCAGTCAGCACCGAAGGCGGCTGGTACGTTGCCAACGGCATGATGCTGATGGCACCAAGCGCCTTCTTCCTGATCGGCCTGATTATCTGGGCACTGCGAACCTGGAAGAAAACTCAGGTTGAAAAGCCCGACTTTAAAATTACCGCCAACAGCCGACCTAGCGAGGTAGCGTAATGGAACATTATTTAAGTCTGCTCGTCAGATCGATCTTTATTGATAATATCGCCCTGAGCATGTTTTTGGGTATGTGTACCTTTGTGGCACTGTCGAAGAAAATTGATGCGGCTATAGGTCTGGGAATTGCGGTTGTTGTAGTACAGACGATTACCGTACCTGTTAATAACCTGCTGCTCGGTTACCTGCTGTCGGAAGGCGCACTGGCCTGGGCCGGTCTGCCTGATGTTGACCTGAGCTTCCTGGTCTACCTGTGCTTTATCGGTGTAATTGCGGCGATTGTGCAGATACTGGAAATGGTCTTGGATAAGTATGTCCCTGCGCTCTACAACGCGTTGGGGGTTTTCCTGCCACTGATTACCGTGAACTGTGCAATTCTCGGTGGTTCACTGCTGATGGCAGAGCGCGGCTATAACTTTTCCGAATCCGTAGTCTACGGCTTGGGTTCGGGTATATCCTGGGCACTGGCGATTGCGGTACTCGCAGGGATTCGTGAAAAACTCAAATACAGCGATATTCCCGATGGCCTGCAAGGTCTCGGCATCGTATTTATTACTGTAGGCCTAATCTCATTAGGCTTTATGTCCTTTGGCGGCATCGACCTCTGATAACGGAGAAGTAATCACCCATGAGTATTGAAATTTTCCTTGGCGTCGGCATGTTTACTGTTGTAATTCTTGCCCTGGTCGCCTTTATCTTGGCGGCGCGGAGCAAGCTGGTAGCATCCGGTAACGTCAATATCGAAATCAATGGTGAAAAAACCATTACTGTTGCCGCTGGTGACAAACTGTTGCAGACACTCTCCAATGCGGGACTGTTTCTACCCTCAGCCTGTGGTGGCGGTGGTACCTGTGCACAGTGTAAATGCATTATTTCCGATGGCGGTGGCTCAATGTTGCCAACTGAAGAGTCGCACTTTAATCGTCGGGAAGCCAACGAAGGCTGGAGACTCTCCTGTCAGGCAGCGGTAAAGCAGGATATGAAAATCGAAGTTCCTGAAGAAGTGTTTGGCGTTAAGCGCTGGGAATGTGAAGTTAAATCAAACCACAATGTTGCCACATTTATTAAGGAATTAACCCTAAAGCTGCCCGAAGGCGAAGATGTCGCTTTCCGTGCCGGCGGTTATGTGCAGCTCGAATGTCCTCCGCATCATATTAAATACTCCGATTTCGATATCGAAGAACAGTATCGCGGTGACTGGGAACACTTCGGCTTTTTTAAGCACGAATCAATTGTTACCGAACCAGTGATTCGCGCCTATTCAATGGCCAACTACCCAGACGAGAAGGGTATTGTTAAATTCAATATCCGAATTGCAACGCCACCACCGAGATCAGAAGGTATACCGCCAGGACAAATGTCCTCCTATACCTTTAGCTTAAAGCCAGGCGATAAGATCACCGTCTACGGCCCATTTGGTGAGTTCTTCGCCAAAGAGACCGACAATGAAATGGTCTTTATCGGTGGTGGTGCAGGTATGGCGCCAATGCGCTCGCATATCTTTGATCAGCTCAAGCGTATCAAGTCCGATCGCAAGATCAGCTTTTGGTACGGCGCCCGTTCACTGCGCGAATGTTTCTACGATGATGAATACGACGCACTGGCCGCTGAAAATGACAACTTTGAATGGCACCTGGCACTCTCTGATCCACAGCCAGAAGACAACTGGGAAGGCCTGACCGGGTTTATTCACAATGTCTTGTACGAACAGTACCTGAAGGACCACGAAGCGCCTGAAGACTGTGAGTTCTATATGTGCGGGCCGCCAATGATGAACGCCGCTGTAGTGAAGTTACTGCAGGATCTGGGTGTCGAGGATGAGAATATCTTCCTCGATGACTTTGGCGGGTAAGCGTTTTTATGACGTCGCATAAAACAAACACAACGGGGCTTGAGAAAGCCTCGTTTTTGTTTTTCCTGCTGGTCAGTTTTTCACTGCTCAGCGGCTGTGATCACGCCCCGGAAATTATCAAAATCTCCGGTAGCAAAATGGGCACCACATACCATGTGACCATCGTTGCCGATCAGCCCGCCCCGGCGGATCTTGCTGAACAGATCGATCAGGTACTCAGTGCTGTCGATCAATCCATGTCCACCTACAAAAGCCAATCCGAACTCAGCCAGTTTAATCGCCTGCCACTGACCGAACAGGTTAAAGCCTCAGATCAGCTCTGGACAGTATTGCAGACCAGCGAAAAAATATGGCAGCAGAGCAATGGCGCCTTTGATCCCAGTGTAGGCCCAGTGGTCGATCTCTGGGGTTTTGGTCCTGTGCCTGGCGAAGATCGTATTCCTGAGGATGAAGAGATTGCCGCAGCACTGGCAAATAGCGGCTTTGAAAACTTGCGGTTTAACCGTTCAGAGCAGGCAATCAGTAAACAAAAACCCATAGCATTGGATCTCTCTGCCGTCGCCAAAGGCTATGCCGTCGACCAGGTTGCAGAGCTGTTAGAGATGTTAGCCCTGCCAGATTATCTGGTAGAAGTGGGCGGTGAAATGCGCCTCAGTGGCAGCAACCCCGAGGGCAAGCCCTGGCGTGTCGCCATCGAATTGCCGAGCCTGATGCCTCAGAGGCGCATTTCACCGC
>Ga0213869_10002825_pt1 | contig 11832 bp, 13 predicted proteins | sample PICome_10_FD_160083 | JGI IMG/M metagenome (GOLD analysis project Ga0213869, IMG submission 160083) | Coastal seawater microbial communities near Pivers Island, North Carolina, United States - PICO132 | ecosystem: Environmental > Aquatic > Marine > Coastal | place: USA: North Carolina...
TTTTTCGCATTCGATTAAATCGAAATCTTCGTATAAATTATGAAGTGATGCTTTCGTGGAATATGAAATTTCCACTTCATTTATTTTCTCAAATAAGAAAATAAAATACTTAATCTCTACCTCAATGCGATAACGAAATAATGCAAATTCAGAAAAATAATCAGATAATTTGCGCGTTTTTTGTGAATAGCGGCCATCTACTGGTGATAGATTCAAAAGTAGTGAAGTAACATAGGATGCTTTATCCATAAATTATTCCTGTATGAATATTCATAGATTTTATTTTAAAATAAAATCGATTATTATAATATATGCCTCTCTTTTCTAATAATGCAATGGTTCATTATAAACCCAGTTCTCTTGCCTCCAAAGGAGGGGGTCGTGGTGTAGGAATAAGTAATAGTCGGGCTATATCTCGAAGAACATAAAAAATAATATTTAACTAGTGACAATAAATAAATATTATTTATTCCATACAAATACCACCAGACATTTCGTAATATTTTTTAAAATCAAAATCCCAATCGTTTTTATTTACAAACCAATCATCTTTATTATCTACATCAATACCTACTTCTCTAAATGCCTTATAGTCAGGATAACCCATTTTTTTAAATTTAATAATATGATTTATCTGTCTTACTGGTAAAAGCTTACTCGCTTTTAATGAATAATAATCTGACATTCCTTCTAATTTAAGATTTATCAATGAATTTATTTGTATGAAATCCAATACCAATACGCATTTTAGAGCTAAATAATCGGTGACATTTGTTAATCTTTTAATTCTGATTATTGTATCAACAAATGCTGTATGAGTTTTTGTTACAGCATCATAACAGAGAGCATCATAAAAGCCATTTTTTTTAAGTTTAAGCATACCTTTAACTTGTGTTTTGGAAAGTTTTCCTCCACTTACTGCGGTATATAAGTAAAAATTATTATTCATTAATTCATAAGTTTGTTTTAATTGTATGGCAGAATACTTTTCAACAATTTGTAAATAATACGGATACATAAAGTTATGATGACTCACCTTATTGTAATAGATATTTTTAAAATAGGCTTGACAACTTTCTATTAATTGTTGAAAACAAATAGTTTTATTTTCTGATGAAAATTCTATTTTTGGAAAGAATTCTTTATCTTGTCTTCGTAAATTTCTATATAAAGATTTAGAAAAATATTCTATTAAACTTTTATAGAATTTGGAAACTTGACGCATTTTTAAAAAAGTGGGAATATTCATTTTTTTAAAAACCTCTAACTGTAATTCCTCAGGTAATTTATTAATCATTTTTTTATACTAAACAGTAATAATGATAACCTTTTAATATATTTGTTAATATTATTTACCGGTATGAAATTGACTGCGTAACGCATTTGGTAAAGAATGTTTTTACTTCATCTTTATCTACACCTGCTACGAATTCATTGGAGGCAAATGATTTATTTTCGCGATAATAAGCCAATAATGCAGGAATACCTGCTACCATTTTTTTTGTTTTTAAGTAAGCATAAATTTCAAAATTATCATCTACATCTAAGTCGTAGACCGTTATTGATGGAGGCAATTTATCAACCAATTCTTTTACATAAGGAGAAATCAGCTTACAAGGTTGACACCAGGATGCTCCAAACTTCAATATAACAATCCCTTCATTTTCATCTAATATTTTTTGGAAAGCTTCGCGATCTTCTATTTCAGTAAGCAGTGGCATATAATATACATTATTTACATATTCTATCTTTAAGCGAGTATTAAGAAAAAACAAGAAATCGGTATAATTTACAAAAAATTGAAATACTTTTCTATGTAAGTTGCCATTCAATTCCAACTCACCAACAAGCCAAACCGAACTCGATTCAACAGACAGCATGCTCTCTACACACACTCCAACTTTCACACCAGAAGCGTTTCGCGATCACGGATTGATCCGTCAGAAGCGGTTGCAGAAATTCCTCATGGTCTGCGCTAAGGGCGGTGTGATGACCCCTCTCCCCCTCAACGTGAGTCAGCAAGACAACGCTACTTTCGACACGATGCTTGAGGTGGAGTGTGAGTGCGAGGCCATTGGCATCGCCACCCCCGACCGTCCCTTCGCCACTGCATCCAAAGTTCCCCTTCCACCAACACCCGAAACTGCCGCCAAGGACTGCGTTTGGTGCTTCATCACCAACGAGGAAAGCCGGACACCGAACATTCCGGAGAACGACGGATACAGCCCCAACTTCCCAGAGGTACTGGGGTCTTTCCTAACCAATCCCGAATACCGCAAAGACTACGACCCAAGGAAGGACAAGTACTGTGTCGCCGACGACTACACCGACGACGAGTAAACGGACGACCCCTTTGACGAAAGGGAAGAATGCTCCTCCTTCTCCTACGGTGTCTAATAGGCAAAAATACGGATACCCCCATAAAACAAAAAACCCAACAAAAATCCAAACAAAAAACCCAACAAAAATCCAAACAAAAAACCCACTCTTCCTTTCCTCCTTGTTTTTTTACACATTTGAAGAGTAAAACACCGACCAAAGGTAATAATAGTAACCACGCACATTTTATGTGCGTAGACGTAAAATTAAAAAAACAAGAATCGGTATAATTTGCAAAAAAATTGAAATACTTTTTTCTCTCCCATCCATTTTTAAATTCAACAAACCAAAATCGAACCAACTCAAAATGTCTCAAAACGACACACAATCACAACAACAAGATACGCGATTCGTTACAGAAAAAGATTACCAAGTTTTCCGTGACAACAAAGACGACTTGGAAAAGTGTATTCAAGCATTTCAGAAAGATATGCCAGCCTTTCTACGACAAAGATGGAAAGAAGAATATGAATGCGACATAGAGGATTTTCAAACAGCAGAGGAGCCGCTTAAATTCTTCAACAAGATGATAGCAAACTACCCAAGTTGGGGTGGAGACGCAATCCTAGATGACCTCTTTACCTTTGTGGACGATGAAGATATGGATTTGCTAACAGAAGATACCCTTCAAGTTTTAAGCTACTTTTACAATATGCAATTTCATTAACCTTTCCCCAAAAATAAAAAGGACAACATATTGTAAACCTTCCCTTTGTTACCGCTAGCTTCCTTTTTTTATTTCGAAACATAATATGCGCTTATCCATCCAATAATAGCACCTATTGTGTCACCAAAACGATTTATAATAGTATCAGCTTTACCTTTTCCACCAGGCCAATAAGTAATATAATTATCAATGATAAAAATACCAGTTTTAGTATTTTCTAATATTTCGAATATTGTATGTAAAATTAGCATCCACGTAAAGGAAATGTTCCAATAATAAGTAACTATTCCCATCGCAAAATGTAAATATGTATATTTGTCGAAAAGGTACTTTCCCATATATATAAAAATGATATAATAAAAAAATTGAATAAATATATTGTTACAGTATATTTTTATAGACAATAATGAATATTCAATGCCAAAAAGGGTTGGAATTTTTAAAAACAATTAAAGATGGTAGTGTTGATTTGATACTTACTGACCCACCTTATATTATTTCTAAGGAAACAGGAATGGATAAACATTATAATAAGGTAAAAGAGAATGAAGCTGCTGGTGTAAAATATGTGAAAACTGAAAAAGAGTGGGAAGAATATAAAAAAGGTCTTGATAAACCACAAGAAGAGTTAGATGCAAATGAAGGTAAGGGATGGTCTAAGGAAAATTACTTACGTTATGGTACAATTCTTGGTAAAAAGTATTGTAACAAAACACATTATGGAGAATGGGATTCAGAGTTTTCAATGCAGGAATTAGAAGACACCATCAAAGCATATTATAAGAAATTGCGAAAAGGAGGTACTCTTATTATGTGGTTTGACCTATGGAAAATAACTGATTTAAAAGCGTTGATGGAAAAACATAAATTTAAGCAGATTCGTATGATAGAATGGATTAAAACAAATCCACAACCTATTAATAGTAAAATTAACTATTTAACAAACTGTCGCGAGATAGCACTTATTGGTGTAAAAGGTGGCAAACCCACTTTTAATAGTTCTTATGATAAGGGGATTTATGAATTTCCAATGGCTGCTGGAAAAAATAAATTCCATCCAACTCAAAAGAATTTGCAGCTTTTTGAAGCATTAATAGAAAAACATTCTAATGAAGGTGATTTGATAATGGATACTTTCTTGGGTGGTGGAACAACGGCTATTGCGGGACATAATAAAAAGCGTAAATTTTGTGGTTGTGAAATAAATCCAGAGTATGTGGAAAAGGTAAAAAAAATTATTGAATCAATTCATCAATAATTTGTAAGAAATTCTCTATAAAATCTAAATTTCACTTCTTTTCTACTACCTTTATGAAATTGAAATTCGCCAACTCTTTTTTTTTCTTCACCTTGTCCCATATATACAGTTGATGAAAACTCACAATATTTTTGTTTTTTTTCATCCCATCTTTCAAAATATATTTCACGTCCCTCTTTGAATGAAAGTGTCTGATCCACAAAGAATGGAGTAGTAGGTGGTTTCTGTAAAAATTCTACACTAGGGGTTTTATGACAATTTGGCAAAAGTAACAAATAGTCACAGCAAAATGTGTTATCAAGCATAACGTTTAAATAATGATGAAGATTAGCCTTAATGTATTTAAATCGCTTACTATTATGTTCTAATTTTCCTTCTAATTCTTTATAAAATCCCCAATGTTCGTCCCATTTTTTCAATGTGGATTGACCTACATTTTGCGGACAAATCTTTCCATCACTGCGTTTCAGCGTTTTCAGACTGAGGGTCTTTCCTCCTTTTAGTTGAAAATCCACAGCTCCATTTCGAAATCCAATAGAGCTCTCAATGTCACACAATGGTGTTTCATCAATATAGGGTGTCAAAACTCCTTGTATCTTTTTAGAAATCGCAGCATCAATGCGGTCTTCTGCAATAGAACAGTGAATATTCATAAGAGAACACAATGCGTGTTCTGCGCTCTGACCAGTTGTTTCATTGCTGTTAGAATAAACTCGTGGTGGTTTTTTAATGAATGACTCTGCCTCTTCTCTAGTAACCTTTAATGTATTTGTAATAGCTTTTATCACACGTTCTCGCATTTCAATGGTCCATTTCACTTTTGATGCCATACTTTTCAAATTAAAATACTAATTTGAGTTGTTTTAAAATCAATTTTTTCATTTTAACACAACTCTGCTATTTTTAATGGAGGTAAAATAATATGTCCCTCCCAGAAATATTTACAAAAAGCCCAATGAAATTTTGCCTCTTTTGTTTTTTTGTAGAAATCCTTCATTTTTTCTCGCATTTTTTCCGATAATAAATATGAACTTGTTTCTGGTAAAACATATGCAAGTTGTGTTTCGGCTGTTATAGTTGACATATTTTTTTCTAAGAATGTTATATCAAAAGCAGGAGCACTTTTAAATAAATCACTCAACAATGGAGGGTAATGGTAATAATATTGCCATTGTTGATGTTTACATCCAAATGTATAATAATGCAAAGTCCATTCTAAGGCTTCCAAATAATTAATACAAATATTTTTCGTTGTAAAAAGTTGCGTATCCACATCCAATAGCGATTTGTAATACCGCCATTTCCATCCATTTTCATCGGGATTTATATATAATTCAACTGCGCGGTCTACGCAAGGAACTACATCCCACTGCTCCTCAGCTGTTTTTGTATGTAAATATTTTTTTACGCGATTTTCCTGTTTTTCTCTCAATGTGTATTCATATTTTATGTAGTGTTCTTCATTTTTTGCTAAAAATCCAAGAAATCTTTTAAAAGCTCCCCAATTTATTTTTCCTCCACTAGTTAGATGAGTTTTTTTTGAAACAGTAGCCTTATAGGCATCAAATATTCTATCAATACCATTTGTCCTAATATTTAAAGCAGGCATATGAGGAATAAAATCATTACCTAACAAAAATGATATGAAAATATAGTCGGAAATGGCATGTCTTATGGGCGACGTTTTCATTTCTTTTGCTACTCTCTCGCCAAGATTGGGAATATCGAGTGCATATAATTCATTAGGATTCAGAGTCTTATCAATAGATTTAATGAAATGTGGAGTTTCACGGAACAGATAAATTCGCGGACAATGATGTAAATGTTGAAGTGCCAACATAATTAAATCAGAATCTAGACCATATATTATACATTTGGCATCACTCATAGATGGAGTATTTTTATTTTTTCGAATCCATTCGAATATTTTATGTTCTCCTTCCCCTGGTTCATCACTGCCTGATACAGTTATATTTTTTTCATTCTGAAAATACTCGGTAACACTGTTTGATAAATTTTTCATAAATTCAGTGCCAGGAGTAATGGCTGATGTATTCCAAGGAGGTTTTTCAGAAAATGTATTAAATCTATTTTTAATGTAATCATTTTTATATCTTCGAGTTTGTTGTTGTTTAAGTTTGGCAGCTGGTGCTACACCATCAAAAGCGATCATCGTATACTGTGATGGGGAAATAAGTAATATATAATATTTTAGTTGTTTGCATATTTCTTGTATAGTATGTTTTTCAAAATCAGAATCATATTGTTTACGTTCTGATTTTAAAGTAGGAGGTTCATAAGATTGATTACGCATAACATCATAAATTATAGAATTGCTATCGAGAAAAAGATGAGTACATCTTCCAAATTGTTTACTTGATATGTGTTTTAGGACATCTCGATGTTCTTTTATTATATGTGAAAAATATGCTGGTATACCCATTATTTTTATTATACTACTTGTAAATCATAATCCTATCTTCTTATTATTTTTATCTATATATATAAAATATGGACGGTGAAGGAAAAAAGTTTTCCAAAAAAAAATTGGCAGAAATACAAAAATTTATAAATGATAAATATTACACCTTCAAAGAAATTATCCAAAGAACTATGTTGGCAGTTAATAATTATAAGGCAACCGAGATAATTTCTTCATCAAGTCTGTCCATTTGTAATGATTGCTTGGAATTACTTTTCAATAAGTTAAAAACAATAGATTTATACCATATTGATAGTAATAATTTCAATACAATGTTAGAAATACTTCAAACAATTAATAACGATTTATCTTCTATATTTCAAAAATACGGAACCCAGAATTTAACGGATTTTATGGAAGTTTGTTTAGATAAAAATTATATTGACGCAAATATCCACGAACAGCAAATAAATCACGTGGAATTACTTTTAAAATTTTTCCAACCAACAGATTATAAATCTATTTTATGGAGTAATATTCCAAATGATATGGATACTGACTCACCAATGATGGAGGATTTTGTTCTAGCTAAAAATTCAACAAATTTTCAATGCTTCCCAATCTATAATGCTGAAACCTTTAAACAAGATTGTTGTGGCATCAAAATAGTTATTCACAACAAAACAAAAAAACGTACATTAATTGTGAGTGGATTAGTAAATGAAATTTCTCCATTATGCATTGATAATCCAATTATAAATGAAAAAATAAGTGAAATTAAAAAAAATGTTATTGAGGGTGTTAATAGTGAAGTTTTAGAAAGATTCACTGTCTCTATTTCATTGAAAGATCTTATTGTAAATTCTAGCGTTGATTTAATAACATCGTTAACAAAATTGGCAGATTTAATGAGATCATATAAAACACGAGCTTTAATGTCGATTGTTAAACAGTTTAACAAAGCATCCATCATTGAAAAACGACGTACTATTATTGATTTACTCATTTTTAAAAGTGAAGCAGATTTTGAATATATTGCATATTTGCTTTATGATATGTTAACCACGGATTCAAATAATAATATTGATTCACGAGAACAAGTACTTATTTATGATAGTTTACCTATTCCATTTAAGAAACATTTTAAAGAAGCGATGCATAATACACTTTCTTACACAGAAGAATTATATAATTTTTCAAATAATATACCATTGGAACAACAAATATGCTTAATGAAAGTAAATGACACTGTTAAAGAAAAAGCAATGGTAAAATTAAAAGAAATTAAATCCAAATCTGATGATAGTGGTTCAAAAGCGCGTCAATATTTGGAAGGTTTATTACGAATTCCATTTAGTCAGTACGTAAAAGAAGAAATTATGGATTGTGTTCCAAATACGATTTCACTCTATAATAAAATAATCAATAAGCTTAATCAACAGAAAAACGAAAATCACCAAGTATACAATGAAATAGCTACTTATATAGAAGTAAAAAATAATACAGAAATCATTGACTCAATACCAAATAATTGCGAGTTATTTTATCTTAATAATTTGTTAAATGAGTTATGCAATGGTAAAAAAAGTGATCTAATTAAGAATGTTAATGCTATTAACCAGTTTTTGAAGAAAAATAATATTCAAGAAAAACAATTATCACATTCTGGAAAAACTAATCCGGTAATGAAAGAACAGATTAAAAAATGCATTGAAAATATTTTTGAAAATAAAAAAATCTGGCGGGGTTTTCTCTCTTCGATGATGAATGAAAAGTTTAAAGAGAGAGAAATGATTATGACATCTATTGAAAAAATTAAGAAAAATAAACAATTAGTAAATTCTTATATGAAAGATATTGATAATACGCTTGATAATTCTGTTTACGGACACGATAAAGCAAAAAAGCAAATAAAGCGCATTATAGGTCAATGGATTACTGGCGAAAATAATGGTTATTGTTTTGGATTTGAAGGACCTCCGGGTGTTGGAAAGACGTCTTTGGCAAAATATGGAATTGCTAACTGTTTAAAAAATGGTGATGATGAAAGTCGCCCATTCTCCTTTATCGCCATTGGCGGTTCATCTAATGGTAGTACCTTTGAAGGCCATAATTATACTTATGTAGGTTCGACTTGGGGAAAAATTGTGGATATCTTGATGGAAAGTAAGTGTATGAATCCAATTATATTTATTGATGAATTGGATAAAATTAGTAAGACCGAAAATGGTAAAGAACTTATAGGAATTTTAACTCATTTAATAGATTCTTCTCAAAATGATAAATTCCAGGATAAGTATTTTAATGGTATTGATATTGATGTATCGAAAGTATTATTTATTTTTTCGTATAATGATGTGAGTATTATTGACCGTATTTTGCTAGACCGTATTCATCGTGTTAAATTTGAACGTCTTACTATTATTGATAAAATAGAAATTACGAAGCGTCATTTATTGAAAGAGATATCCAAAAAACTGGGAATGGAAAATCAAATACGGATGAGTGATGAATTAATTCGTTTTATTGTTAATCGCTATACAAATGAGTCTGGGGTTCGTAAATTAAAAGAGATTCTATTTGAGATTTATTCGGAGTTGAATTTAGAACTTCTTAGTGAAGAATTCGACACGAAATCACTTCCTATTGAATTAACAAAGGAGGATATTGAAGAAAAATATCTGAAAGATAGATTTAAATCCAAGCCACAACTTATCCATACTGAGCCGGCGGTGGGATTAATTAATGGTTTGTGGGCTAACACACTTGGTATGGGTGGAATTCTCTCTATCGAAACATCATTCATAACATCGTCTAACTTTTTAGATTTGAAATTAACAGGTATGCAGGGTGATGTAATGCAGGAAAGTATGAATGTAGCAAAAACAATGGCATTTAATTTATTGACGAAAAGTCAGCAAACAAAGTTGCGTGAAAAGATGGAAGAGAGAAAACAGTTGGGTATTCACATTCACTGTCCTGATGGAGCTACAAACAAAGATGGTCCATCCGCTGGCACAGCTATTACGATGCTTATTTATAGTTTGTTTACAAACAAAAAAATTAAAAATACTGTTGCTATTACTGGTGAAGTAAATTTACAGGGGAAAGTAACAGCCATTGGTGGTTTAGATTTAAAAATCATTGGTGGTATAGAAGCGGGTGTGAAAGAGTTTTTATATCCAGATGATAATCAAGAAGATTTTGAAAAATTCCTTGTGAAATACGAAAAACGCAAGGAAATTTTAGAAGGAATTACTTTTCACAAAGTGAGTACTGTGAAGGAAGTTATGAAGTTAATTTTTGTTTAATTTTATAATTTAAATATATTTATCTATATAAAGTAAATTAATGTTCGTTCACGAAAAAAAAGAAAATGTTGATTATAAAAATCCATTGCTTTTAGACTATTGGATGAAAAGCGTTGTAAATGAAAAAATTACAAGAGAACCTTACCCTCAAAAAACATATACTAAAATAAATAATTTTGGAGGAAGTAAAATTAAATCAAATAAAACTAAATAATTTTTAAAATTAAAATATTAAAATTATTTTGAAAATTATTTCGGCGCGTTTTATTTTTCTTTTTACAGTTTTTTTGTATTTCTTATAAAAATCTGGTTTAAAATATTTAAACATTCGCCAGTCTGTTTGAAAAACGCCCCATTTGGTAGCTTTTACTAATGCATCTCCTTCGCTGTGTGATTTTATAGGTAAACCGAATGTTAATTGTGACATTCCGTACTCACTTTTATACTGTGAGAAAGTATTTGAAAAAAATTGAAATCATTTGAAAACTTCTAGTGAAGGTAAAACTAAAAACAAGAAGAATGACAAGTATTGGTACGCAAACCGACACTGAAAATCAAGATAAAAATGGACTTACACGAGAATGTTATTATTTCGACCACGATACTTGTGCAATTGCTATGGTAACAGAAAATGAATGTTGCCATAAAGAAGGATATGAAGAGATTAAATTTACTTGGGAATATCGCCCAAGACTCAAAGATTTGTCTAGGGGACATAAAGTGGAACGGATTCCAATTTCACTTTATATGTGTAAAATTCATAAGGATAAACTGAATAAAAAATATGGGGAAAATCCTACTCTGCCTCTACTGACTGGCAGGGATTGCTGGGAGGTTTACGAACAACTTGATGAACTACTGAAAGAGGCAATTTTTACTGAAATCGAACTGTAAAAAGAAAGTCATTACAAAGACAATTACATTTACGTCCGCATTTATTCCTTCTTTCGCTTGATGGTTTCCTTGACACTCTCCTCTCTACTTTCCAAAATGAAAGATGCTAATTCAGATGCCTTGTCCTCATCATTCTTATAAAATTTCTGTAATGTTTCAAGTAGCATTTTTTTTGTTATTGGTTTTTTACTCTTGTTAACAGCATAAAGTAGTTTTCCATCCTTAATATCAAAACATTCAATCTCATTATTTTTCATGACCTCAACTAAAACATCATTGAGCTCCTTTTTCTTTTGACGTTTTTCACGCATGACACTTTGAAGCTGTTTCATTTCTTCATCTAATGAAATCCATTCTTTTACATATCCTACAAGTTGTTCTTTTGTATCCATCGTCTTTATATATCTATTATTTTTTTAATTAAATCATTTTTCTTTAATTTCGAGTAGCCTTTTAGTTTATAGTGTTTAGCAATAGACCGTAATTGTATTAACGTACATCCCTGTAAATGATTTTCATTTCTTGATATTTTATCTGGCTTAAATGTTTCCTTTTGAATAGTTTTAGAATAATGTAAATTACATTTCTCTCTATAACATTTTTTTCCACATAGTTGACCCTTGTTTTTGCCCGACTTGAATTTATAAGAACAAATATTATTTCCCATTCCCCAATTTAATGGATGATTTACACCACGTATACGTTTTTTTTCTAATTCAGGATAATACGGTAATATATTATTCTGTATTTGTCTACAATAAGGACATCGCAGTTGATGGTCACGTATTTTGACAGAGTTGTAATGAGATTTATAACTCAAACCATATTTATATTCATATGTATCATTTAACAACGCCATATAGTCGAATGAATGACCGCAACCCAATTTAATTGTGTATTC
>Ga0213869_10002828_pt1 | contig 11822 bp, 12 predicted proteins | sample PICome_10_FD_160083 | JGI IMG/M metagenome (GOLD analysis project Ga0213869, IMG submission 160083) | Coastal seawater microbial communities near Pivers Island, North Carolina, United States - PICO132 | ecosystem: Environmental > Aquatic > Marine > Coastal | place: USA: North Carolina...
TGCTATCTGGGGTGTAACAAATACTCCAATCTTAGGTATCGATCACTTAAGATTTGGTTTAATCGGTGCACCAATTTGTTTAGTGGTAATGGTTGTTGTTAGTTTAATGACTAAAGAGCCAAGCCCAACTATTCAAAAGATGGTTGATGACACAAGAATACCAACGGGTAAACCAATCCTTGGTAAACAGTAGTAACAATTAATTATTTAAAATTAAAAGGGGCGATTTTTTCGCCCCTTTTTTTTAACTAAATCATGATAAATTAAAAATATGGTACCTGCTTGGGCAATAGTTTTAGATTACATTCTGGGGATGATTATGTGGACCTTAATAGGTCGAGCATTTATGAATATTTTTCAGAGAGAGGACTCAACATTCTTTTTTATGAGAGTTTTTGTCAAATACACCAATCCCATAATCAATTTATTTAAATTTATTACACCTAGTTTTCTATTTGGTCCATTTATAGCTCTTTATGTAGCTTGGTTTTTTTACTTATTTAGATTTTACGCTATGCCCTACTTATTAGGCTATGATGTCTGGGGTATGTTGGCATTTCCACTTGAGAGCGATTTTTCAAGACAACTTTATCGGTTATTCAATTAATTTTTTTGACAAAATTCTACTTTAAAATATAAACTAAATATGAGTAATTTAGTTAAAATTTCCCCATCAATTCTATCAGCTGATTTTAGTAAATTAGGTAATGAAGTAATTTCGTTAGAAAAGGCTGGTGCTGATTATATTCATATTGATGTTATGGATGGTCATTTTGTACCAAACTTAACTATTGGACCTGAGGTTATTAAAAAACTTAGACCTTTAACCACAAAAACATTTGATGTGCATCTAATGATTTCACCAGTAGATAATTTCATAAAAGATTTTGCCGATGCTGGTGCTGACATTATAACTTTTCATCCAGAAGCAACATCTGACGTTTCAACAACTATAAAACTAATTAAAGATCAGAACAAAAAAGTAGGAATTTCTCTAAAACCTAAATCTGAAATAAGTCTAATAAAAGATTATTTAAAAGAAATAGATTTAATTTTAATCATGAGCGTTGAACCTGGATTTGGAGGACAAAAATTTATGCCTGAAGTTTTAGAGAAAACGAAAGCTGTAAGAGAGTTAATAAATAAACAAAAATTAAAAGTAGATGTTGAAATAGATGGTGGAATTAATTTTGATAATTGTTCAAAAGCAAAAGATGCAGGCGCAAATATACTTGTATCAGGGTCTACTATTTTTAAAGAAAATAAAGGAGACCTTAAAAAGAATATAGAAATCCTCAGAAACAATTGATAGATGTTTGGCCTGAAAAGTGTCTATTTTTATTTAATCGCTTGTCAAATAACGTTAATAAAATTTTTTAAGAAAATATATTTTTCATCCAAAAACTACAATAAGTCACTTGAAACTTTCACACCACAACAGGTATACTATAATCCCAATCCGTTTTTACTATCAATCATTACAACATACAAAAAACAGTCGTTTAAAATTAGTGAGATAGATCCAAATATTTTTTGGTTAGAAAATGAAAAAGACGACTCCAAAGAATTACATAATTTTTTCTGGCTTACGTTATTAGATAGAAAGACAGATCATAAAAAATTAAAGAAAATTATTTATATTTGGATGTTAAAAAATTCCAAATACCAAAAAAAAATATGGGATACATCAACTTTAAGCGCTAGAGTTATAAGTTGGATTTTAAATATTGATATTATTTTAAATAATAGCACATTTGATTTTAAAAAAAACTTTCTTGGCTGCATAATTGCACAAACAAACCATTTAAAAAGAAATATAAGATTTGAAAATGATTATACCAAAAAATTAGAAATTTTAACTTCCATGATATTATCAGGCTTAGTCTTTAAAGAATACGAAGATAACTACAAACTGGGAATAAACGAACTGGAGTCAATTATAAAAAAAATTTTTGATCCTAAAGGATTTCCTTTGTCAAGAAATCCCAATGACTTAATTTTTTTTTTAAAATATTTAATATTATGTAGAGAGGCAATAAAAGATAGTCAAAAATATATTCCTGAATTTTTAGAAGATATAATTGAAAAAAACATATTTTGCTTAAATTTTATTAAAACACCAGATGGACAATTACCATTATTTAATGGTGCAACAATTACAGATTTAAAACAAATCGAAAAATATATTGAAAACACTAAACAAAAAAAAGTTTCAGAAAATGATATAGGCGGATTATTTAAAATAAAACACAGAACACATATAGTATTTATGGACATTGGGAAACCACCTCAAAAAAATTTATCCAAATGTTATCAATCTGGTCCTTTATCGTTTGAATATTTTTTAGACGGACTTAAAATAGTTTCAAATTCTGGTTTTGGAGTCAATATTTCTAAAAAAGCAGAAACTCTTAGTAGATTAACAGCATGTCAGTCCACGTTAACTTTAAATGATACATCGGTGACTAGATTTGAAAAAAATGAATTAATAAATAGAGTTTTTGGAAATTCAATTCAAAATAGTTTTAAATTTTATGGTCTAGAAACTAAAAATGAAAATACATTAATAGGTTGTTCAATAACTAACAATGGTTATGAAAAAAACTTTGGATGTTTACATAAAAGAGAGGTTTATATAAATAAAGTTGAAGATTGTTTAAAAGGCACAGATCATATTTTAAAAAAAAAAGATGGGTACCCTGTTAGATATAATTTTAGATTTCACATAAACCCTAAACTTGCGGTCGTTAAAACTATGGGCGGGAACGGTGCTTTAATACAGGTTTCTAAAAATAAATCACTTTTATTTACAATAAAAGATGAAAAAATAGAAATTGAAAAAAGTATATTTTTAGGAGAAAAGAAAATTTTAGAGAGTACTTGTATAACAATTGCTGGTAATCTAGTTAATAAAAATAAGTCGTTTATTTGGGAGATAAGAAGAAATATTTAACAATGAATTTAAAAGTCAAAAACGCTCTGATATCTGTTTCTGATAAAGAAAATCTTATTTTAATTTTAAAAACTTTAAAAAAATTTAATATTAAAATTATAAGCTCTGGAGGAACCTATGCCTCCATTAAAAAACTTGGTTATGAATGTATTGAATTATCAAGTTATACAGGTTTTAAAGAAATGCTTGATGGTAGAGTAAAAACTCTTCATCCAAAAATACATGCTGGAATCCTTCACGATAGAAAAAATAAAAAACATCAAAATGAAATGTCTAAACAAAATTTTCCAGCAATTGATCTTATAATAGTTAATTTTTATCCTTTTCAAAAAATTGTATTGAACTCAAAAAATCCGAAGAATATAATTGAAAATATAGATATAGGTGGTCCTACAATGGTTAGAGCTGCAGCTAAAAACTTTAACAATGTAACGATCATTACAAATATAAGAGATTATGGTTCTTTAGTTGAGGAACTAGATCAAAACAAAGGTAGGACAACTCTAAAATTTAGAGAGTTAATGTCATCAAAAGCGTTTGGTTTAACAGCTTATTATGATTCAATGATTGCAAATTGGTTTAATAAAAAACTTAACATTGAGTTTCCTGAAAGAAAAACAATTTTTGGACGAAAATTACAAAAGTTAAGATACGGCGAAAATCCCCATCAACAAAGTTCTTTATATGTGAGTGACTATGAAGATAAAAAATTAGGATTTAGTCAAATTCATGGGAAGGAACTTAGTTATAACAATTACAATGATATGTTCGCATCTTTAGAAATTTTAAAATCATTGAAAAAAAATTTTGGAACTGTAATCATAAAACACGCAAATCCATGTGGGGTTTCTGAAAATAAAACTCCATTAGTTTCCTTTAAAAATGCTTATGCCTCTGACCCAATAAGCGCTTTTGGTGGGGTCATTGCTTGTAATTATAAAATTAATAAGAAAATTGCCTATGAAATTAATAAAAATTTTTTAGAGATTGTATTAGCTAAAGGTTTCGATAAAGAATCTTTAGAGATATTGAAAAGAAAAAAAAATTTACGGGTAATTGATATTTCTAACTTTAAAACTAAAAATCTTTCATCTATTAAATCATTTGATGGTTCTTTTTTATTACAGAGTAAAGATAATATAGTTGTAGACAGAAAAAAGTTAAAATGCGTAACAAAATTGAAGCCTAATAAAAAAGAATTGGCTGAAATTCAATTTGCTTTTAATATTTGTAAACACGTCAAATCAAATGCAATTGTCTTATGTAATAATTTTTCAACAATTGGCATAGGTGCTGGACAGCCGAGCAGGTTAGATAGTTGCAAAATTGCAGTACAAAAGGCAAGGCAATTTCAGTCCTCAAAAATTAAAAATTCTATAGCTGCTTCAGATGCTTTTTTTCCATTTGCTGATGGTATCAAAACTCTAATAAAAGCAGGTGTAAAAACAATTATTCAACCAGGCGGTTCTATTAGAGATAAAGAAGTAATTAATGCAGCTGATAGAGCAAAAGTAAAAATGCTATTTACTGGTATAAGACATTTCAATCACTAAATTAAATTTTATCAATCTTGGCGGCTAAAATAAAATCACTTTCTGCAAGACCCTTGATTGCATGAGTAAAAATTTTTATTTTACAATAGCCCCAGCCAAAACAAATATCAGGGTGATGGTTTTCTTCTTCAGCTATATGGCCAACTTTATTTACAAAATTTTGACTTTCCTCAAAATTTTTAAATTTAAAAACTTTTTTCAAGTAAAAACTTTTATCCTCATTATTTTTAACATCCCAACCATCAATTTTTTTTAAATATTTATGTATTTCACTCGTATCAAATGGCGGAATATTACCATCACATGCAACACATTTTTTCTTAGATAAATCAGACATTATAAAATTTTTAAAACGTGAGTTCATGTTATGGAGCGGGCAAAGGGGTTCGAACCCTCGACCTTCTCGTTGGCAACGAGACGCTCTACCACTGAGCTATGCCCGCAATTTAATTAGTATAGTATACACTCTTATCTACGGTCAATCATTATAAAATGCCGCTACCGTGATGTTGTTTTTTTTTGTATAGTGCATTTATGAAAAAATTTCCTAACATCATTCCGATTTTTCCTTTGAGTGGAGTAATATATTTTCCTAAAACAAACTTACCATTAAATATATTTGAACAAAGATATCTTGATTTAGTTAACGATGCTTACAACAAAGACAAATTAATGGGAATGGTTCAATCTAAAAAAACTGATAGTGCTGTCTATGATATTGGGTGTCTTGGAAAAATAAGTGATTATCAAAAAAGTAAGGACGGAAGAGTTATGATAAATTTAACTGGAATTTCAAGATTTAGGATTTTAAAAGAAGTATCTAACAAAAAATTATATCGGGAATTTCAAGTTAATTACGATAGTTTTAGTGAAGATATTAATGACACAAATAATCAAACTGACTCTAGTGATTTAATAGAAAATGCTAAAGTCTTTTTTAAAAGAAATGGTCTTTTGCTTAATTGGAAAGAATTTGAAAAATTGAATCCAACACAAAAAATAAACACATTAGCAATGATTGCTCCAATTACTAACGAAGAGAAACAAAAACTTTTAGAAACCATTTCTTTAAAAAATAAAGTTAATACACTCGGTAGTATAATTAGTTTTTATTTGCATGAAACCAATTTTAATAATCAAACTATCCAATAAATCTAATTAGCTGTTTTATTCATCGAGTCAAAAAAGTCTGCATTATTTTTTGTGTTTTTAAGTTTTGAAATTAAAAATTCAATCCCATCCATTGTTCCCATGGGGCTTATAATTCTTCTTAAGACATTCATTTTAGAAAGGTCATCTTTTTCAAATAGAAGTTCTTCTCGTCTAGTTCCAGATCTAGTAATATCTAATGCAGGATAAATTCTTTTATCTGCAACCTTTCTATCAAGAATTAGCTCTGAATTGCCTGTTCCTTTAAATTCTTCGAAAATAACTTCGTCCATTCTGCTACCTGTATCAATTAGAGCTGTTGAAATTATAGTTAAAGATCCGCCCTCTTCTACGTTACGCGCAGCACCAAAAAATCTTTTTGGTCTTTGAAGAGCATTTGCATCAACACCGCCGGTTAAGACTTTTCCTGAACTTGGTATTACTGCGTTATAGGCTCTACCTAATCTTGTTATTGAGTCTAATAAAATAACTACATCTTTTTTATGTTCTACAAGACGCTTGGCTTTTTCGATAACCATTTCCGCAACAGCTACGTGCCTTGATGCTGGTTCATCAAATGTTGAAGCAACCACCTCTCCTTTAACAGATCTTTGCATGTCTGTAACTTCTTCCGGTCTTTCATCGATTAATAAGACCATTAAGTAACATTCAGGGTGATTAGCTGTAATCGACTGAGCAATGTTTTGAAGGATGATGGTCTTTCCTGCTCTAGGTGGCGACACAATAAGTGATCTTTGACCTTTTCCTATGGGGCTAACTAAATCAATTAGTCTTGCAGTATTATCTGGTTTTTTTTCAATCTTAGTTGTCTCGACTTCTAATTTTATTCTTTCATCTGGATAAAGTGGGGTTAAGTTATCAAAGGCTATTTTATTTTTTCCCTTTTCCGGTTCGTCAAAATTTATTTTATTTACTTTTAGAAGAGCAAAATATCTTTCCGCATCTTTTGGTCCTCTAATTTCTCCCTCGACTGAGTCTCCAGTTCTCAAACCAAATCTTCTAATTTGACTTGGGCTTACATAAATATCGTCCGGTCCTGGTAAGTAGTTAGACTCGATTGCTCTAAGAAAACCAAAGCCATCTTGTAGTACCTCTAATACACCTGTTGCCGTTATCTGCTCATTTTTTTCTGCTAGTTTTTTTAGTATAGCAAAAAGTATTTCCTGTTTTCTTAAAGTACTTGGATTTTCAATACCAAGTTTTTCAGCTTCATTAATAAGCTCTGCAGGGTTCTTTTTTTTTAATTCTTGTAGGTTCATGGAATTTTAAGATTAATAGGAAAGTATTAAAAATATAGGACTTTTTTGAAAAAATTCAAGTCCTATATTAAAGGCTTGAAAACAACAACAAATACAACGACAATAAGTATAATTGTGGGTACCTCATTGATAATTCTATAAAATCTTGAGGATTTACGATTACTGTTCTTTGCAAAGTCTTGGAGATATCTTCCAAGTATAAAATGATAGTGGGTCAAAATTAGAACAGAAACAATTTTTATTTGCATCCAAAGCTCTTTAAAAATATTAAATCCCAAACTGTAAATCAACAAAATTCCAAATAGCCAAGACAGTAGCATTGCTGGCATCATAATATAATTATAAAGCTTTCTTTCCATTATTTTAAAAACCTGTTTCTGCGAATCGTGAGACGCTTCTGAATGATAAACAAATATTCTCGGTAAATACAATAAACCTGCCATCCAGGATATTACGGCGATCAAATGTAAAGACTTAAATAAAAGATAAAAATTCATTTAAATATATTTCTTTACAAGATTTTCAAACATATCAATATGATCAGAGTTATCGTTGAGACATGGAATTAAATCAAAATTTTCTCCTCCATTACTTAAAAAGCTTTCTCTCCCTTGAATGTCAATTTCTTCTAAAGTTTCTACACAGTCTGATGCAAAACCAGGACAAATTACCAATAAATTTTTTACGCCTTTACTGGGTAAGTTCTCAAGTGTTTTATCTGTATAGGGCGTTAACCATTCTTGAGGACCAAATCTCGATTGAAAAGTAGTTTCTATATTTATAGTTGAATATTTTTCTTTGATGAGTCTGGTCGTTTTGTGACAGTAACAATGATACGGATCTCCTTTATCAAAATACTTTCTGGGTATTCCGTGGTAAGAAGAAATTATTAAGTCTGGTTTCCAGCTAATAGATTGAATTTTTTTCTCTATACTTTTTATTAACGCATTAATGTAAGATGGCTCTGATTCATAGTGTGGAATCACTTGTAGACTGGGTTGCCATCTCATTTTCATTAGTGACCGGTAAACCTCATCACAAACTGTGGCTGTGGTCGCAGCTGCGTATTGAGGGTATAATGGTAAAATAACTATATTCTCACATCCTGTTTCTTTTAATAAATTAAGTTTTGATTTAATGCTTGGGTTTCCGTATCTCATTGCAAAGTCAACGATTATTTTTTCATTTCCTATTTTGCTTTTAAGTTTTTGAGCTTGGCTTCTGGTAAAATACAATAATGGAGACTCGTTGCTTTCTTTTCTCCAAATTTTTTTATATGCATGTGCAGTTTTAGATGGTCTGAAAGTAAGTATAAATAAATTTAAAATAACCTGCCAAAGCACTGGGTTTACTTCTATTACTCTTCGATCGGATAAAAATTCTTTTAAATACTTTCTGATATCCCACCAGCTTGTTGAGTCAGGTGTACCAAGATTAATTAGAAGAACTCCTGTTTTTCCAAATTTTACCTCGGGATGATCTTTTTTCATTATTAATAATTCCTATAAAATTCAATTAATTTTTTAACTTTATCTGGGTCTGTTGAAGGAAGCAAACCATGTCCTAGGTTAAATACATATGGTGAATCCTGAAAAGTATCTAAATACTTTTTTGCACTACTCATCATATCTTCTTCTGAATTTAATAAAATTTTAGGATCTAAACCACCTTGAATTACAACATTTTTTAAATTTGCTTTTGCCCATTCAGGGTCAACTTCATAATCTATATTTAGCCCATCAGGTTTTACAATATCATTAAATTTTTTATAATCTTTACCTATTCCTCTTGGAAAAGATATAACAGGAATATTCTTTTTCTTGCAAAAATTAACAAGTTTAGAATTTGGTTCGATACAATAATCTACAAAGTCCTCTGGTTTGATCAACCCAGCCCAAGAGTCAAATATTTGTACTACATCGGCCCCAGCATTTATCTGATTTTCAATATGTATGGAAAGATATTCATTTAATTTATTCAATATTAAACTTAATTCATCTCTTTTAAATTTAATTTTTTGATAATCAATTTTCTTTTTATCTAATTTTAAATTCAACATATAAATTAATAATGTCCAAGGGGCTCCAACAAAAGCGATTAACGATTTTTCTTTATCTAATTTATCTCTAGTTTTACTAATAGCTTCGTATACCGGTAGTAATTTTTGAGTAAAAGATTTTTTATTACTTTTTGTGAAAAATTTAAAATTAAATTCCTCTAATTTTGGACCCATATCCTTAATAAATTCAACTTTTTGTCCTAATGCGTAAGGAACCATTAAAATATCTGAAAAGATTATTGCTGAGTCTAAATTAAATCTTGTAATAGGTTGTAATGTTATTTCTGAACTTAATTCACTATTTAAACAAAGGTCTATAAAGTTTAGGTTTTGTGATCTAATTTTTCTAAATTCAGGTAGGTAACGACCTGCTTGTCTCATAAACCAAGCTGATTTACAAATTTTTTTATTTATTAAGATATCTTTAAGTGTACTCATTAAATAATATAAGTTTTTAAGTATAGTAAGTGTTATAGGCTCTGTTAATTAGTTATATAACGATTTTTACAACAATTATACATATGTAGTCTAATAACTTTGTTTAGTTTTCCTTAATTTTTGTTTTTATCTATTTTATAAACATGCAAAAAACATTATTATTAACAGCCAATAAGTTGTTTAAATAATGTTGATTAATGTTAGTTACTTTTTTGTAATTCGTGTGAGATTGAATAAAATAGATTCATTAATACTTTATTAACAAAGATATGAACGAAAAATACAATGTATATCTTGTGTCTGACTCGACAGGTGAAACCCTAGATAGAATTTTTTTATCTTTGAAATCTCAATTTGCTAACTTTGAGTATGAAAAAAAGGAATTTGCCTTTGTTAGAACAGAACAGCAAATAGATAAAATTATTAAAGAATGTAAGGAAGTAAATAACTCTATTATTTTATATACTGTTGTAGAAACAAAGTTAGCCAAATATCTTGCAAATCAAAGCCAATTTTTTGCTGTTCCTTGTTTTGGTGTTTTAGGAAACCTAATTTTAAATTTCTCAAAACTTCTCAATCAAAAGGCTATTCATAAACCCAGCGCTCAACATGTGCTAGATGAAGATTATTATAAAAGAATAGAGGCTATTCAATTTACAATGTCGCACGACGATGGAAAAAAAATAGATGATATAAATGTTGCAGATATTATTTTGCTAGGTGTGAGCAGAACTAGTAAAACACCGACATCAATTTATTTGGCAAATAGAGGATATAAAACTGTTAATATTCCTCTAGTATTAGAACACCAAATTCCTGAAGATTTATATACAAACAAAACATCGTGCATTATTGGTTTGATAGCTGACCCAGAAAGATTATCAGATATACGGCGTAATCGCGTAGCAATTATGCAAGATCAAAATTTAAAGGAATACACAGATTTAGAATTTATTAAAAAAGAAATAGAAGACTCTAAGAAATTATTTAAAAAAAACAGTTGGCCAATTATTGATGTTACTAGAAGATCCGTTGAAGAAACTGCTGCATCAATATTAAAAATTATAGAGATAAAAAAACACAAATGAAAATAATTTTAGCGTCCAAAAGTGGAGTAAGAAAACAAATTTTGGATAAATATGATATTGATAATGAAGTTATTGTATCAAACGTGGATGAGGATGAAATTAAGGAGTCTCTTTTGGCTGAAGGAGCTAATCCATTAACAATTTCAAAAAATCTTGCAGAAATTAAATCTATAAAAGTTAGCAACAAACAACCAAACAGATTAGTTCTTGGGGCGGATAGTGTAATAGCCCTTAATGAGGAACTTATTAATAAACCAAATTCAAGAGAGGAGGCTTTTGAGATATTAAAGAAACTTAATAACTCAAAACATCATTTAATCAGCTCAGTTTGTATTTCTAAAAATGGAGCAATGATATGGAACCACACTCAATCTTCCGAACTTAAAATGAAGAATTTAACTAATGAAGAATTGCTCCTATATTTGAGCAAAATAGAAACAAAAACTCTACTAGCGTATGGTGTATATCAAATTGAGGCAGAGGGATTGGAACTTTTCGAATATGTTAAGGGTGACATGGACTCAATTATGGGATTGCCTGTAAAAGAAATTAAAAGTTATATAGAACAATTTAAAAAATGAAAAAAACATTTGGAATAATTGGAAATCCTATAAAACACTCCCTTTCACCAGTTTTACACAAATATTGGTTTGACAAGTATAGCTTAGACGCTGACTATTCTATAATTGAGGGAACTGAAAAAGATCTGAAAAAAATTATTAACAAAATTAAAGATGGGTCACTTACTGGCATAAATGTTACATTGCCTTTTAAACAAAAAATTATAAATTGCGTCGACAAAATAATTAATGATGCTGAACAAACAGGATCAGTAAACACCGTACTTTTAGACTCAAACAATTCTGTCATCGGAGAGAACACAGATGTATTTGGGTTACAAGCAGCTTATTTAAAGGAGATTGAGAATGATCTAAGTAAAAAATCTTTAGTCATTGGAGCAGGAGGCGTTTCTCCATCAGTAATTTTATCACTTCACAAATCGGGCATAAGAAATATTTCAATAACAAATAGAACTAATGAGAAATGTATATTTTTAAAAAAAAAATTTAATCAGATAAATATTTTACCCTGGGATAATCTAGAGTCCGAAATTAAAAATTTTGATATTATTATAAATGCTACAAGTCTTGGATTAAAAAATGGAAATGATTTTAATTTTAATTTTTCTAAAACCAAACATGAGGTCATTTACATAGACACCATATATAACCCACTAGAAACAAAAACTTATAAAAATTTAAAAGCAGAGGGCAAAAAAGTTTTTAATGGACTCGATATGTT
>Ga0213869_10002830_pt1 | contig 11819 bp, 8 predicted proteins | sample PICome_10_FD_160083 | JGI IMG/M metagenome (GOLD analysis project Ga0213869, IMG submission 160083) | Coastal seawater microbial communities near Pivers Island, North Carolina, United States - PICO132 | ecosystem: Environmental > Aquatic > Marine > Coastal | place: USA: North Carolina...
ATCATGAAAAAAATGGAAATAAACTATTTTTTTATGTAATAGGGGTTATTTTATTAGCATTTATTTCAAAAATATTTTATTTTCAGATAATTAATGGCCAGGTATATTTTACTGATTTAATCCCCAATCATTTTCATGGTTGGGCGGGATTATTAGGCCTAGTTTTAATGATTTATCTTAGAAGATTGGGAATTAAAGCTAGTAAAAATCGCGAGGCAGGAAAATCTTTTTCTAAAATAAGTAAGGTTCACGGAAGAGTTAGTGATATAATGATTTACTTAATTATGATACATGCTTTTCTGGGGTTTCTTTACCTCTTTACTTATCTTTGAGACCACATTTCTAACCATTGATTTATATTTTCTTGAACATCCTCTCCAGTCACTTCTCGATTGACTACACTTCCATTGATTATTGGCTTAATCCGACAACCACAAGCATTGGCATGTCCACCGCCATCATTATCAAACTTAGTTGCTAATTTAGTCAAATCAAATATACCTCCTGATTTATGAATAAATGAATTTGTATAAAATGATGCAGAAACAGGATAACTTCCTTCTTCATTAAATTCTGCCCCTATATCTCCATGAATGACTAAGCATGCATCACAGTCTTTTCCAGCAATTGCAGTAACATGATATCCATTTGATCTCAGTTTTAGGTTTTCTAATCTAGCTATTGCTAATCTATCAATAATTTGAATATTCTCAGAAATAACTCTGGTAAGGACACTTTGTTTTCTCCTTCTTTGGTTAATTTTTTTACTAATCTCTGGAATCAATAGAATCTCCTCGACAGAAATTCTTTGCTGTATTTTTTCTAGAATTTTGAGTGTAATGTCCTTATCATCACCAATAATTCTCCCCAGCCACATTACAGGATTATTTCCCATAAAATCTTCAATTGTAATAGACCCCCCATCCAATTTATCTACCCACGTCATCATTTCCGTTAAATCACTTAAATCGATTTTATCTTTTAGCAAATTATATGCAATTCTCGCAGCACTAGGAGTCTGCTGCCACAATACTACGGTATCAGAAATCACCCCTTCTTTAGGCTCATTAGATTGATGGTGGTCAATACTTAAGCCACAATTGGGATGTCTTGGCAAGTCACAAATTGCAGTGCGTCTATTAATCAGATGATCCATCATGCCCGCACGTAAATCTCCTGGATGTCCAAATATAATTTCTGAATTAGGCCACCATCTTCTCAATATTGCACCTGTTACAACACCATCAAGATCACTATCTGTAATGATATTATCAATATTTAGGGCCAACGCTTCGTCGGACATATTCAATTACTCAACACACCTATTCAATTGTGTTTACGCATCCTTACTCTGATATAATTGAATATCAATGACCTCTCCGGTTAGCCATGGAAACATCGTGCGGTTTCATTTTAATTAATTATGACAGCGTTCTTTTATTGCAATATCCTCAAGGGCATTGGAGTTTTCCTAAGGGGCATGTAGAAGACTCAGACTCAGATCATTTTTCTACAGCTCAGAGAGAATTACTAGAAGAAACAGGAATTTCTAAAGTTTCTTTGATAGAAGGTTGGAGTTCAAGAACAGAATATAGTTTTTCAGTAAAAGGCGTACCAATTTCTAAACAGGTATTTTGGTATCTTGCAGAAACTGATGAACTAAGCGTAAAATTGTCTCATGAACATACTAACTATATGTGGCTTAGTTTCGATGAAGCTATTGAACAAGTAACCTTTGATCAAGAAATTGAATTACTACAATCTTCTAAAAATTATCTCCAATCGGTCCAATATGGTGGAATATAATAACCAATCGATCACGTTTAACGCGGATTCTCTCTCATTCTATAATAATCAAGAAGATATAAAATATCTCATGAAACTCTCGAAGAAATACTAACTTCATAATGTTTAGAAGAATTCTACTATATTTTGGAAATGCGGCCCTATTATAACTCCGGCAATTACAAACATCATACTTGCTATTATTAAATCAATAACTTTCCATGAACTAGGATTATTCAAAATAGGAGACATTAATTTGGCTCCATATCCTAAGGAGAAAAAGAAAACAAATGAAGCTGTCGCGGCTCCAATTCCAAAAGCCATTTTTTCATTCCCCACATACCTACTAGACGCCCCTCCGATCAGTAGTAAAGTATCCACGTATACATGAGGATTTAGATATGTGAACGCCAACGCAGTAAGTATAGTTTTACCTCTACTTTCTTCTTCTTTTTCTTCTATTTCCATACCGACTGGATTTAATGATGATTTAACTCTAAGACAGCCATAGAATATTAAAAAAAGTGCCGCAAAAATCGAGACCCAAACCTCGACTCCATTGATTTCAGAAAGAAACAGACCAACGCCCAGGATCCCTGCCGCAATTAGCAAAGCATCTGAAATAGAACATACTAGACACGAAACCAAAACATGACTTTTCATTAGCCCTTGTCTAAGGACAAAAACATTTTGTGGACCCAATGCAAAAATCAATGATATACTAATAACAAAACCTTCGAACCCAGCAGATTCGAAACTCAATCAAAACACCTCTATCTTTTGCCCAGTGGTGTCCATAGAACTTCTTCTTCGCCGTTCTTTGCTGTAATCCATCTTCCTAATACAAATAGCCAATCTGAAAGACGATTGAGATAACAAATAATTTCCGTTCTCATTGCATTTTCACCCTCTATTGATATTATTTCACAAACTTTTCTTTCTGCACGCCTGGTGGTAGTCCTTGCTACATGCATTGTTGCAACAGGAGGAGACCCTGTAGGCATTATGAATGAGGTCAAAGGAGATAAGTCCTCGAGCATTTCATCCATCTCGGTGACTAAACGATCACATTGTTCCATCCCAATTAGAGCCATTTGAGGTGGTAGTTTTCCGGGCGAACAAGAACATTCACCACCGATGTCAAAAAGCTCTTGTTGAATAATACCTAATTTATCATCGACATCATCTACAAAATCACTATGATTATGCCTATTTAATTCCATACGTACGACACCAATTTGTGAGTTTAATCCATCAATTGTACCGTAAACACCAACTCTTAAATTTTCTTTCCCCACTCTTTTACCATCTAGAAGAGACGTCTTACCAGTGTCTCCTCCGCCGGTATGAACCTTAGTAATTCGAACCATACTATATCCTCGGATAGGGTTACACAATATGAATAATCGTCTGTTGCATTAACTCAAATCTAAGTGTTTTCTTATGGTTTCTGTCCATGCTTCATCTACCGCTCCCCATCCGCCGATTTTTTCTAGTTGTACAACATGTTCCATTCTAGATTTTTCATTATTTTCTTTTTCATAAATTAGTGCTAACGCAGCGTGACTCATAGCATTAATCCATTGATGTTCCATATCCCAAGATTTTTCGAAATGCGAGATTGCACCATTATCGCCATGAATTAATCCTCTACTAATTTGTCTAAGGCCAGATTTCGACCATGAAATTCCTTGAACCCCAATAATCAATCCTCGGAAAATCAAATAGATTTCAAGAATAACTAATGTTGATGCTAATATGAATGAACCAATCTGCTCAACTTGATCTGCTCCACTCCATCTCTCTGATAGCAGAGTTATTGAACCTATACAAAACAAAATTCCTCCAAATGGTGCCACAACAACATCGTCGTTAGTGACTGACATTTTTATAACACCATAAATTACTGCACTCCCTCCTACGATTGAGGCAAGATAAGCAGGAAACAAATCATTTCCGCCCCCTCTTGGAGCATTAGTTGCCAGCCATAAAATAATTGAAATAAATAGTAAAATCAGAGCAAATCTCCCACTTATCTCTGGAAAAGGCTGTTTTCTACTATACCAAAAAATAGTGACCGCCATGGACGCAAATAAAATAATCCAATACCACATCGCAATCACTCGATTGATTCAACGCCCCAGCCAGGTAGCCAAAAATCTTCGTCATCTAACCATCTTAACCATTCGTCAGCATCTGCTCTCAAAAGTCTAAATGCTCTTCTATCTAATCCCGACAAAAGCTCTTTAGTAACTTCTCCATTTTTATGATCGTCAGTCCATTCTACTTGCATTTGTCGAATCAACCTCTGACCTTCCGCAGGGTTATCAAAATTCTTTTCAGATAATTCTCTTAAATCTTGTAACCATAGCCTAGTTCCTTTGATATGTGGAACTTCATGAATGATTTTTTCTTTTCTTTTGAACGGCCACCAGCTCATCTGAATCGAACTTGCGTCTAGGTCATCTTTCTTGATGCTTTGCGAATCAATCAAAGAGCACCTATCTGTCGGATAACCATGGGCCGGGTCTTCGTTCATTTACATGGTAAAGCAAAAGATTCCTCCTTTCGAACAGCAATCTCTGATTATGCTAATCGACTAACTTCAGATGGTGTACAGATAATTGAACATAGAAATCAAACTGATCCGGGACCATATCTGGATGATATAATCAAAAAAGCAGGAAAAGATTTGATAATTCTTTTACAAGAAAAAGGAGAAAATCTTGATAGTATTGGGTACTCAGAAAAGATGAAAAATTGGCGTATTTCTTCTAATTCTGTACATTTAGTGGTAGGTCCACCTGGTGGTTTTGGTATTCATGGTAGCGACCTTAAATCTCTCTCTTTAGGAAAGATAACTCTTCCTCATGAATTGGCGGCTGTCGTTTTATTAGAACAATTATATCGTGCTTGTACGATTATCAAAGGTCTACCTTATCATCGCGCTTAATTAGTATTTTCAATAATGTTATTTTCACTATTAACATGTATTATTGTTGGGAGATGCCCGTCAATATCACTTTCTTCAATTGTTTTGTAAGTTACTAAAATTACTAAATCACCTGGGTGAGTTAGATGTGCTGCCGCACCATTTATGCAAATTTTCTTAGAACCTCTTTCTGCAGGAATTGCATAGGTCTGAAGACGTGAGCCATTAGTGATATTTAGGACATCAATTTTCTCCCATTCTGCAATATTTGCAGCATCTAGCAAGTCTAAATCTATAGTAATAGAACCTATATAATTTATATCCGCCTCAGTAACAGTTGCTCGATGAATTTTTGAATTCATAACGGTCCTCAAAGATGTCATTAAATCCCCGGAAGAATATTCCCCATTTTAATGCAAGGTCTAGTTGAACTATGATACTAAAACACCTGCTTGATACATTCGTTACTATATTGGGGTGTGCGTTGATAAGTGATTCAGATTTAGCAAACATACTTCAGTGGTCGCGATGATTAATAAATTACGAGAAAACATAAGTATAGAAGGCTCTAGAAAAAGTATCGTTGCTGGCTTGATGGTGTTCATTATGCTATTCAGCACCCAGATGTATTCATTCCAGGATTTCGAACCCTATGATGACGAAGAATCAGACTGGGGACCAGTCGTACAGAGAACAGCATTTCAACAAATAGATACAGCAAATGGACCGATGGCAGAAAGTAATGAAGTACAACCGGGTGCTGAAAATCCTTTTTCTCATCCTGCATTCGCCGACCCCTTTTATCATGATCCATTAGCAATTTATGGTAAAGTTTCAGATGCTAATGCTCTGGCCATAGACTCTAGTTATGGATTTTTATTAGAGGAAACAGACACTGAAGATCACGATAATGACGGAATCTCGGATTTGAATGATTTAGACGACGATAATGATGGAATAAATGATCTAATTGAGAGATTCGATGGCTGTTATGGTACCGATCCTTTCGACCATGACAATGACGGAATACAAGATGAATTTGATTGGGATGACGACAATGATGGATTACTCGAAGGTCCAATTGATTGGTCACAAGGAGCAGATCCTCAGAATAATACAGAAGATAGATATGTATTCGCAACCACAATTCATCCTTGGACACAGACGCCAGTCGGAACTGGTTACAGAATAGATCAAAACTTATTGGATCATGATAATGACGGCGTTACAGATGACGATATAGATGGTACAGGAGCAGGATCTTATGACGAGGATGACGACAATGATGGTAGAATAGATCAATTTACTTGGCCTTGCGATTTCGATAGCGACGGTCTTCAAGATTACTTTGATTTGGATGACGATAATGATGGTATACAGGATTTATGGGACGCACATCCGTGGAACGCCGGCATTACTACAAATATTACCGAAAATAATCTTTGGTCAGATTGGGTAGAGTGGGCTGCCGGCCCTACGACCGTCAATGTTAATCTCGAAGCAACAGGGCTAAACCCTGCAAACATAACTGTTACAGCGGGAGATGTAGTTACTTGGTTTAATGCCGATACTGAAGATCACAACATCATAGCACAAGGGCAAGTATTCGTTAGCCCAGTTATAACTCCCGGAAGCTCATGGAGTTTTACCTTCAACAATACAGGAATATTTAGTTACAATGATATTGCTCTAAGTTCTACATCACAGGGGCAAGTTAATGTCACAGCATCTCAAAGTGTTGCAACGAATTTCTATTCAAGCTATGTCGGTGGAGTAGATTTTGTCGATAGAGAAAAAGCTTGGCACCCTAAAGTACAATCATTTAATTCCATCCAAGATGGAGACTTAGATGGTGACGGAATACCAAATTTCCTTGATCCTGATAACGATAATGATGGCTCTCCGGATTCATCCGATACTGATGATGATAACGATGGATTGGCAGATATGTATGATGTTGATGACGATAATGATGGTATACCAGATACATGTATTCAAACAGATACGAATGGGGATACAATAGGCGATTATCCTATACAATCACAAAGCTTCTACACTCCTGGCCTTATTTTGACTCCTGGTATAGATTGTGAAATCGACTATGATAGGGATCTTGATGACGATAGATACAGAGTAATCGATCAAGATTATGACTTAGTCTGGGATTGGCTTGATACAGATTTAGGTGGCGTACCTGTACCCGATAACTCAGTCGGTGGTACACTAGATGATCCTAGCGATTTGCCTTGGGATTTAGATAATGATGGACAGATAAACGAAGAAGATATATTCCCTACAACTCCTCAAAGTACAGTAGATACATGGGATTGCCCAAGTCTAGCAAACCCTAATCCTTCAAACCCTGATGATAATTGTTTCTTAATGCGTAAGTCTTACACCGGTTTCAATGATTGGGACGGTGATGGAATGAACAATTGGGAAGATATTGATGATGATAATGATGGAATATATGATTGGTTAGATATCGATGATAATTGTGATCTTGATGATGATAACGATTTGCATCTGCTCAATGGCTCAAAATATCGAGATGATGGTCCAAATGATATCGATACAGACGTAGATGGTGACGGTTTAGCGAATGATGAAGACTGGGACGATGACAATGATGGTATTTCTGATTACTATGATCCAGATGACGGCAACTGCGGAATACAAGACCTAGATGCTACAGATCCTTTCGATAGTAGTTACCCAACTAATGATGGGGACCTTCTAGATGGTTCTGAAGATGATCAATTATATTCATTCCCAATCGTCTATGAGATGTATTGGAATCAAACATGGATGTTTAATCCATTTACTTCAGATAATGGTTTCGTATTAGATTACAATGGATTCGATTCTGCTGCTCCATCTGTTAGTGGACAAATACCAGAAATATATTGGTATGTTATACAAAAATGGAGCCCATATAATGGAGGTAATTTCTATGACATAGATATCGATGGAGATTCGTTAATCAATGGAATAGATGTCGACCAAGATGCGGACGGTTTACCTGATTGGTGGGATCAAGATGAAGGAAATGATGCCGTATTAGATGTTAATGACATTAAAATGGGCGGAACTTTTGATAATAATTCCTGCGGAGCATCATTATTTTGGATATATGTTCCACAACAACCTCAGGCCATAGACCATGAATGTGGCATATTCTATGCCTGGTTTTTCGGTGCTCCTTTGATTACACCTACTCGTGCAAACCAAGTCGAATATACGTATCCATACAGTACAAGGCCATCGGCGGATTATAGCGATGGGCCTTACAATGGTAGTAACTCTCAAGGTGCTTGGACTTGCAATAAAAATTGTTTCCACTTTACTTTCGATCCTTCAAGTGGAGTCAGTCCAACGGCAGCAGTTTCTTACAATCAAATGAAAGATAATCGCGATTTATGGGTCGCTTATATCGGCCTTAATTTTGGATTTTTCCAATGGAATGCAGATTCCAATGCAAATTTCTTCCCAGATGAGAGAGCTGATTTACTGAATAATGATGTGGATCCAGATGATGATTGTGGGGCACCAGTTTCAGGAAATATGGAACCACAATGTATGTTTAACGATACTGCAGATTTAGATGATGACTTTGACGGCGTATATGATCACTGGGATATCGACGACGATAATGATGGTATTTGGGATTATTTCGAAATAGACAGTAATGACGATCTTGATGATGACTCGGGTACACTCCCTCCTGGAAATTTCTACTTAGGCTCGAATTGTGAAGATAATGACGATGATGGTACCGACACTGACCCTGATCAAGACGGCTTCTTTCAATCGGTTCATGATAAAGGAGTTCTAGGACAAGGCCTTCTTTTCCCTCAATATTATGATGTTGATAATGACAACGACGGGGTCCCCGATGGAGAAGACCCAGATGATGACAATAATGGAGTATTAGATGTAGATCAGGAAATTCTATGTTTCGTCGGCGAAGAACAAATGACTTGGGACCACGATAATGACGGTACTCCAAATTGGGCCGACACTGACTGGGACGGGGATGGAATAGAGAACCAAATCGAACTTAATACTGCAACGCCATTTATCTCAGCATGGGATCATGACAATGATGGTCTTAGAGATGATATTGATCTAGATGATGATTCCGATGGAATGCAAGATATAGATGAGATCATGCTTTGGCCATCTCGATATGATAGTCAATCAACAAATCCTTGGGATCATGATGACTTTGGAGGTGGTGAAGGTATTGCAAATCCTTCAGATCCTAGTACAGGACCAGATTCAATCGATGAAGATGACGACTCCGATAATAGAACAGACTTAGATTGGGATCAATTGGAAGAAGAAGATGGAAACTCTTCTGATTGGGATAATGATAATGATGGTATTTTGGATGAAGATGATAAGATACCAACTAGAATTACTTTGACGTCTCCAAATATTCTATGGCTGGATAATTTGTATGCTGCTAAATTTAATGGAAGTGTGAGTTGGCTCGATGTAGATCTGGGTGTTTTTACTCCTGCAGAGAATCTACCAGTACAGGTTCACATAGCTTGGATTAGAAATGGAACATCTGCAGTTGAAACAGTCGATGTTTTAACAGATAGTGATGGTAAATTCGTTGTTGGACAATTCTTATTCCCTGAAGATTTACCTGTTGGCTCTAATACCACATATCATGTATATGCAGAAGTTACCGAGATGTTCATTCATGATGGTTCATCTACTGAACCAGTACCTACTGAAGTGCGTGCTAACACAACAATAGATTATGTTGCATGGACATACTTCCGTAGTGATGAACAACCACTCTTCGTGGATTACAAAGTTCATTATGCGGCTGATTGGGACCGAGGAATCTTTGACAATAAATTGTCACATGCACCTGTATCATTCACGGTTCATGGCGGGCCATTTGGTAACATAACACATCCAACTGTCTTTGACGGATATGGATATGGATATAGAGCCGATTCAAAAGGCTGGATTTCACTTTCTTTCGTCCAAACAAGCGGTAGTCAGGGTGTTTGGAAACAAGTACAATGGAACTCAACTATTGATAATGGCGTAGGAATGATTCCCGGAGCATACGAAGAAATCGTATGGGATAATACTTCTAAGAAACATAGTGTCGTAGGACTTTATGAATATTCTAATACAAGTTTACCAATTGGTGACTATATGTTCATTGGAAAGTCTCGTCCAGATTTAGGTTCTGAGATGCCATGGCCCTATCTTGAAGGTGATGAAACAGATTCTTTTGCTATACGATCTATGCACAGAATGTATGTTGAAGCTGATATAATTACTCCTTCAATTAGGCCAGTATATTTCTATGATTCCACTCAATTTACAGGTGCATCTTTTGGTGCATGGAGAGCTTTATTCCACGCACCATCATTAGCAAATGCTGGTTTAGAATACAGTGATGTAAGTCTTGGTAAACAATATCCTATGCTTTGGGATGGAACGCCTGAAGGATTAACAGGCGAAGCAGCAAGTTTACGCCCATTCATCTCGTCAAATGGAACTCATTGGTTTATTGCTATGCAAAATGGTGGAGATTTCAATGTGCCGCCTTGTGGGCCAATTAATCCATTAGATCCATCCAGCGATGTTCGTTGTGAAATAGTCCCCGAAATGTTCACTGGAGAAACATTCAGAGTACTTGGAACTGTTTGGAATAGGACAATGACAGCATGGCCTCATGATGCAATGGCATTACAAGTCGATGTAGATGGCAATGGAGTATTCGCAGGAGCTCAAGAAACAGGATTCGCAAGAGTTCCAGATATGGTAAACGGCGAAGCATTGTTCGATTATAATTGGACTTGGTATTCTCAATACCCTGCTGGAGTATTTGGAATACGTGCAGATTTCACAAATTCAAATTACTACTTTACGGGTAACCAATCAGCAGTACTAGCTCCGACAGGAGCATATGTAAACGTCTCAGTAATTGGTACAACTGATTTCCAATTAAACAACATCCCTAGGTTATACCGTGGTCAAAATACTACAATCGAAGCACGAGTTATAGATAATGCATACCAACCGGTAAGAGACGCACCAGTCAACTACACGTGGTCAGCAGATGGTACAAGTGATGTAGCAGTAACTGATATAAATGGAGTTTTCAAAATCAATTTAACTATAGATGATATGCACGAATTAGGAAATTTCACATTAGACTTTACTTATCCTGGCGATACTTATCGTCAAGGTAGTTCCTCCGGAATTGAACTTTGGGTTGTGTCTAGAACTTTCATCGATCTTCAAAGTACTACTGATAACAGACTCTCTAGCGGCGATTATTGGGAATTTACTGCCCAAGTAACTGATGATAATCGGACAGCAGCTATTAAGGATAAGGGAGAATTACTGGATGGTTGTGATGAGAACGGTGGAGAAGTCTTAGTCATACTAGAAGGCGTAGACTTTGATCAAACAGTTCATCGTCAAATAATAAAAACACTTTGTCCAAATGCAGGAACAATTAATCATGCTATGTTGCTAGATCCACAGTTATTGAGAGACGATCCTTTATCGTTCCTTCCTGATGGTTTTGGTCCAGTTAATGTTATTGTTAGATTTTCAGAAAATCTACCGCATGAGGGCTGTGATCCAATAGATCAACAAATGCTTTCAATTTCTGGCGCTTGGGACCCTTGTGCTCAGGTGTTGAATAACGACCATTATCGTAAAGTATTCCAATACAATGGTCAAGGTTTCAGTTTGATTGGCGGAACCCAGCTAACAGTTGATAACCAGATAGTGTATACTTCTGAAATTGATCAGTTAACTGGCCAGCCTATCGATAAACCTATGACAGTTACTGGACAATTAGTGGATGAATTAAATACAAACCTATCAAATCGTCCTATACAAGTTCAATATGAGATGGTTGGCACAGAATTAGGCGTTAAAGCGTGCAATGGTGGAGTTACTGATTCCAGTGGTTTCTTCTCAATCGTTTGTCCTTTGAATGATATCCAAGCAGGTCAAGCAAAAGTTACAGTGAATTATTATTCATATGAAACTGGCGATCAATATAGGTACAGTAATTCAAGTATAACTAAATTTTTCCCAGTCTTTTCTA
>Ga0213869_10002834_pt1 | contig 11810 bp, 7 predicted proteins | sample PICome_10_FD_160083 | JGI IMG/M metagenome (GOLD analysis project Ga0213869, IMG submission 160083) | Coastal seawater microbial communities near Pivers Island, North Carolina, United States - PICO132 | ecosystem: Environmental > Aquatic > Marine > Coastal | place: USA: North Carolina...
TGGGTCGTTTCGTTCCGGAGGTGCCTCACTCCTGCTAGATTCCCGGGATGACCACGAATCAGCACCATCCGGCCCTCACGGGCATCCTCGAGCGTCTTTCGCTCGCCGACCATCCTGCGATTCTTCCCGCCGAGCCGGGGACCGACCGAGTCGTGAGTCTCAATCCGAGTGACGGCCGACCGCTGGCCGCGGTCGGCCTGGTCGGTACCGACGCCTACGACGCCGCGGTCGAGCGGGCCACGACGGTGCAGGCCGAGTGGCGGATGCTCCCGGCGCCGAAGCGCGGCGAACTGGTTCGACGCATCGGAAACGCGTTCCGCGAACATCTCGAGCCGCTCGGCGATCTCGTCACGCTCGAGATGGGCAAGATCCGACCCGAGGGCATCGGCGAGATCCAGGAATGCGTCGACATCGCCGACTTCGCGGTGGGCCTCTCCCGGCAGCTTCACGGGCTCACCATGCACAGCGAGCGGCCTTCGCACCGCATGTACGAGCAGTGGCATCCGATCGGGACGATGGGCATCATCACCGCGTTCAACTTCCCCGCCGCGGTGTGGGCCTGGAACGCGATGCTCGCCGCGGTCTGTGGCGATGCCATGATCTGGAAGCCCAGTCTCGTCACGCCGATCACCGCGATCGCGATGACCGAGGTCGCGCATCGCGTGATGCGGGATCAGGACGTCTTCACGCCGACGCATGGTGATCCGTGCGACGTCTTCAGCCTCGTCATCGGTACCGACGACGAGGTCGGCGAGCCCATGATCGCCGATCGCCGGCTGCCGCTCATCTCGGCCACCGGATCCTGTCGGATGGGGCGTCGCGTCGGTGAAGTCGTGGGCGGACGTCTGGGCCGCAGCCTGCTCGAACTGGGCGGCAACAACGCGATCGTGCTGATGCCCGATGCCGACCTCGAGCTCGCGATCCGTGGCGTGCTCTTCGGTGCGGTCGGCACCGCCGGACAGCGGTGCACCTCGACGCGACGACTGCTCTGTCACGAGTCGATCGTGGACGACGTCGTGGATCGCCTCCGGAACGCGTACGCCTCGGTGCCCATCGGTGATCCGCTCGCCCACGGAACCCTCATGGGGCCGCTGATCTCCCCCGATTCGGTCGCCGCGATGCGTGCCGCGATCGAACGCGCGGTCGCGGAAGGATGCGAGGTGGTGTGTGGTGGCGTCGAGGGCATCGATCGTCACGCGACCGAAGCCGGGAACTTCGTGGAGCCGACGATCGTCCGGGTGCCGAAGGGCGTGGTGCCGGAAGTCACGAAGGACGAGACCTTCGCACCGATCCTGTACGTGTTCCCGGTCGAGGATCTCGACGCGGCGATGCGGATCCACAACGACGTCGATCAGGGGCTGTCCTCGGCGATCTTCACCGACAGCGTGCGAAGCGCCGAGCGGTTCCTGTCCCACGCCGGAAGCGACTGCGGCATCGCGAACGTGAACATCGGTACCAGCGGAGCCGAGATCGGCGGGGCCTTCGGTGGCGAGAAGGACACCGGTGGCGGCCGGGAATCGGGTTCGGACGCCTGGCGGGCCTACATGCGACGCCAGACCTGCACGATCAACTGGGGCGACGACCTGCCCCTGGCGCAGGGAATCAGCTTCGGCTGATCCCCCGCGCCGGGGACGGATCGATCATTCGTCGTCCGCGATCTCCGTCGCCACCACGCCGGCGGCGGCCGGTCGCGGGGTGCCGGGATCCACGAAGACGAGGTCGACCTTGCCACCCTCGTCGACGTGGCTGCTGAAGAGCAGGATCCGTCCGCGATAGGGCATCATCCGGAGGTGGGTCGGGGTGACCGGAATGGTCTCCATGACCGTGGACCAGCGATCGGTGGCGGGGTCGTAGACCTCGAGACTGGGGTTCGGTTCGAATCCGCCGTCCGCGGTGGGACTGGAGCCACCGGCGAAGTAGAGCCGGCCGTTGAGGGGGATGAGCTGGCCGCTCAACCTCGGGCGGTTCGGCGCGGCGATCTCGGTGAAGCGGCCCGTCTCGAAGTCGAAGCGTTCGGCCGAGTCCACGATCTGGAAGTTCTCCCGCATGCCGTTGACGAGGTAGTAGGAGCCGTCGAGGACGGCGCCACCGAAGGCCCGCCGGGGACCGGTCAGGTTGACGCCTTCGTAGGCGAACTCCTCGTCGCCGCGATCGATCGAGGCGGAGACCACCTCGGTGACGTGACGGAATCGATCTTCCTTCGGCCGTCGCGGGTCGTAGTCGAGGCCGCCGAAGACCCAGAGCGTTCCGTCGTGCTCGGCGAATCCGAACTGGCTTCGGGGAACCGGAAGGCTCGGTGCGTCGTCCATCCACGCGTCCTCTTCACGGTCGTATCGATACCCATCGGTCCAGGTCCGGGCGACTTCGCCGTCGTGGCCGAAGCCGCCGAGGGCGTACATCGCGCCGTTCGATCCCGCGGTCGCGGTCTGAATCGTCTGTCGGCGGTGCGGATACGGCTCGAACGTCTCCCACTCGAGATTGGCGAGTGAAAGCCGGTAGGACTCCTCGAGGAAGTTGTGGGCTTCGAAGTCATGCTGGCCGGTGCTGTTGTTTCCACCGAAGAGGTGGAGCCAGCCGTCGTGCACGAACATCCCCTGGCGGTTCTTCGAGGCGATCGGGGTGGGAATCGTGAGGTGCCGGACCGTGGTCGCCACGCGGTCGTCCTCGAGATCGAGGTGCTCGACATGCGCGGGCCGGACGCCTCGCGAGATGCCGCCGACGAACATCAGGTCGTCTTCCGGGGTGACGGCGATCTGGTGGAAGAACCGGGGGAAGGTGAGGTTTCCGACGTGTCGCCACGCTGGTTCGCCGGGGGCCCAGTCGAAGACCTTGCCATCCGCGCCCGAGGCGACCACACGGCCGTCGCGGGTCTCGGCCGCGACGCCGAACGCGACGCCGGGATAGGCGGGCCCCGACGTCCAGCGGCCGGTCTCGAGATCCAGCACGTCGACCTCGTCGCTCATCTTGCGATCCGCGGTGATGCCACCGATCGTGACCAGCTGGTCGTCGACCGCGGTGGTGGCGAGGGCGCGTCGCTTGAACGGCGCCGGCATGCTCGTCCATCCCTCGTCGAGATTCTCGAGATCGAGGACGAGGACGTCCTCGTGCCACGTCTGGGTGTCGGCTTCGTGATCCATGCCCCAGCCACCGGCGACCACGATCCGCGAGCCCGCCATGGCGCTGTCGTGCGAGGAGCGGCGGTGGGGCAGTCGCGGCAACGGATACCAGGACCTGGAATCGCAGTCGAAGACGAGGACGTCGTCGATCGAATCGAGTGCCTGAGCTTCATCGCGGGAGTTGCGGGCGATCATCCCACCGATCCGGAACACGCGACCGTCATGGGTCTCGAGCGAACAGCTCTGGATCTTCTCGTCGTGGGGGAGATATTCGACGTGGGACGGATCGAGCATGTTGATCCGCAGGAAGTCGCTGCACTGCGCCTCGCGGAAGTAATCGTGCGGCGGGCCGGTGTAGCCACCGAGCACGTAGATCCAGCCGTCTCCGGTGGCGGCGCCGAAGCTCGTGGTGGGACGTGGCAGGAGGCCCATGGGCCGGGCGACCGGCATCGAGGGATCGTTTGAAATCGACTCGGGCATCTCGAAGTGCTGGCCGCGGGCTTCGCCCGCGGTGGCGAGGGCGAGCAGGCCGCACGAGGCGACGAAGGGGGTCAGGTGCGGGCGGGACATGCGGAACATGCGGGACATGGGCACGGGGATCTTCCTGAATGGATGGGCGAGGGGGCCGCGACGGCGTCGGGCTCGCAGAATCTGGAAATCTACCAAATTGAAATGATTTTGAGACTCAGTCTCAAAACGGTTCGCTATATTTCTCCATTGTTGAGACTGAGTCTCAATATCAACAAGGGCGGGTCGCTTGTGACCGGCCCATGGAGCTTGAAACGATGGCCCTCTTGAATCGTCCGCGTTACCGCCCGATCGGACTCGCAGCCTTGACCACGGCCTGTCTGGCCGGACCGCTCGATGCCCAGTCCTACGACATCACCATGTCGACGACCGCAGACCGCTGGATGTATCCGTTCAACGCCACCCCGGGATATCGACCGGCAGGCTCGATCTTCGGTTTCGTCCCGTTTCCGGACGAGACGTCCTTCGACAACCGCGACGGGCAGGTGATCGTCGCCTTCGACACCTCCAAGATCGTTCCGCCGGGGCAGGGGGCGGAAAGTTACGACGTCTCGGTCTTCGTGCTCGAGATCACGCTCGCCGGCCCGGCCTCCGGTCCCATCGACCTCACCGTGGACGACTGGCGGACCTACCTCCCCGAGGAAGCCGAGAACGCCCTTCCCGACGCCGATCCCGGACGTCCGATCGAACTCTTCGCGGCGGGATTCCGGAACGGCTACGACCGACTTTCCTGGAACGAGGGCGATCTCTTCTCGGATACCGACATCTTCGGCCAGGGCACCCGCAACGTCTTCGCCGCCGAGATCGCGGCGGACGGCTCCCTGTTCGACGCCTCCTCCAGCATCACGGACGACTTCACCGCGACCCCGGTCGCCGTCGCCGCATTCCCCGGTTTCGAGGCCGGCGAAACCCCGCCCGAGGGTGCGGTCGCCACCTTCGAACTCGACACCTCGGATCCACTGATCCATGGCTGGCTCGGTGAAAGCCTCGACGAGGGACGCCTGGTCTTCTCGGTCACTTCGCTGCTCGGGGCGAGCCAGGGCGACGCCCTCCTCACCCAGTTCTATCTCCGCGAGAACCCGCTCGTCGAGGTCGGTGTCCGCGAATCGTCCGCGATCGCGTTCACCGTCGACCTCATCGACGTCTGCAAGGTTCGAGAGGACCTCAACGGCGATTGCATCGTGGATGGCGCGGACCTCGGACTCTTCCTGTCGCGTTGGAACACCGCGGACGAGTCCGCGGACTACGACGGCGACGGAATCGTGAGCGGCAGCGATCTCGGTCGGCTGCTCGCGGCCTTCGGGCTCTGAATCGATCGGACATCACCTCGTCGATCCTCGGCGACCACGTACCAACACCGGATCTTCATGCTTCCTCGAATTGTCATGACCAGATCCGTCTCCCACTTCTCCCAACGCACAATTCGAACTCAAGGAGTTTGAGCGAATGAGACTCTTCGCAACCATCGCCGCCGTTTCGGCGGTCACCGGAATCGCCGCCGCGGATCTCACCAACCCGTTGGTCCCTGAATGGAGAGGCGACGCCGGCACCCTGTATTCCGGATGGGACAGCTTCACCTCCGCCGACGGCGGCGCGAACGCCCCCGAAGCGGGAAGCGGATTCGACGTGTACAACTTCGGGCCCGGCGCCGTCATCGCGAGCTCGGGAAACATCTACGCCGCGGGCGGCCCGCTCGACATCCACATCTATTCGAACGTCGAGATCGCCGCATCCGAAGCCGTTCTGAGCTTCTCGTTTCTCGGAACTCCGATCGACACCTCGGATGTCCAGGCCTTCTTCCTCGGCCAGTACATCGATCCGATCGAAAGCGAACTCCGTGCCCTCGAGGACTTCGGCGGCTTCGTGAAGGAGACCTGGTCGTTCACCTACGACTTCTCGAACGTCGGTGGGGTCTCCTCGACCGTCGCGTTCTTCTTCGGTTCGGGCGATCTCACCAATTCGAGCCTGGACGCCGTCTCGGTGGACGTCCTCTCCGTGCCCGCACCGGGCGCGATCGCCCTTCTCGGGATCGCGGGTCTGACTTCGCGTCGACGCCGCGGCTGAGAAGCGACGGCTTCCCGGTGAAGATTCTCGGGGAGAGTGAAAGCTGGTCCCGCGACGCGTGAGTGACGCACGCCGACGCGGGGCCGGCCTCTCTCTTCCCGGATCGATCCGCCTCGAGCGAATTCGAACACAGAAGAAAGCCGGTCCCGCGACGCGTGAGTGACGCATGTCGACGCGGGGCCGGCTTCATTCTTCGGGGGAAGGACGATCCGTCCGTTCATCCGTCAGGATCAGGAACTGCCTTCCCGCATCCGGTCGAGGCTCTCCGGGAACGGGTAGCTCGCGAAGACGCCGGTCGGTGCCACGTCCCAGGCGGTGACCGGCGGATAGAAGTCACCTTCGAACCCGGCCTTGTGCATCGCGTCGAGCACCGACTCGAGGCTCGACTCGTCACCATCATCGTGAGCGATCAGGCGGTTCGAGCGGGCGCCGAGGAACGAGACCGTCGCGACCGGATGCCGGTCACGACGGCCTTCGAGCATCTTCGAGATGGTGCGGAAGCCTCGGAAGACGTCCTCGAGCGTGAAGTGATCCCGGCCCGCGGGCCGGAGCAGCGCGAGGATCAGAAGCCGATCGAGATCGAACTTCAGGACGTACGGCTCCCGGTCCTCCCGGGCATGCACCGACACCGAGTCGCGGAACATCTTCGCGTAACTCGTCGCGCTCGCCAGCGTCCACTGGCTGGTCGGAATGAGCTTGAACAGTTCGCCGAGGATGCCCCGGTCGTTGTTCTCGTCGTTGACGCCGCAGATCACGGTGCGATACCGACCGTCGAGGACGTCGTCGAGCAGGTGCTGACCCCACTGGACCCGGATCCGTCGCTGGGCGCGGACCATCCGGGGGTCGCCGGCGGGCAGCATCACCAGCCGCTGGGTCTCCTTGCTCGCTTCGACGAGCCGGTCGCCATCACCCTTGTAGACGCGGAAGGGGGTGGGGGCCGTCATGCGCCACCCTTCTTGAGGGCCTCGAGCGCCTTCTTCGCGGCATCGAGCTCGGCCTGCAGGGCATCCACACGAGCCTGGGCGTCGGCGATGACCGCCTTGTCGGCGTCGGCCTTGGTGACGAACGCGATCGACTCGATCATGATCGGCTGGGTGGGCACGTCGCCCATGCCGTTCGGGAGCTGGGTGGTGGGAACACCGGCGATCTTGTCGACCACATCCATGCCACCGATCACCTTGGCGAACACCGCGTAGCCGGCACCGTCGCGGGGCTGGTCGAGGAAGTCATTGTCGGCGAGATTGATGAAGAACTGATTGGTCGCCGAATCCGGCTGGTTCCCGAGCCGGGCCATCGCGAGCGTCGCGCGCTTGTTCTTCTGGCCGTTGGTCCATTCGTTCTTGATGCCGGCCTTCGCGCCGGGCTTCTTGTGCATGGTCTGCGGGTAGGCGCCGTGGTGGTCGAAGCCGCCGCCCTGCACCATGAACCCCGGGATCACGCGATGGAAGAGGGTCTTGTCGTAGAAGCCCTCCTTCGCGTACATCTTGAAATTGGCGACGCTGATCGGGGCCTTCTCGTCGTCGAGCTCGACCACGATGGTTCCGAGCGTGGTCTTGATGGTCGCGTAGCTCGCTTCGGCGACGGGGGAGAGGCCGAGCATCATGATGAGCAGGAGCGCGGACGTCGAGACGGATCGAAGCATGGTTTTGGAATCCCTTGGGTCACGGTTGAGCCGGCGTGAATCGGTCGCCGAAAGTCGAATGGTACGGCGGCCGACGCGGGTCGGGGGTTCTTCGTCGCCTCCACCTTCGGGATGTTTCCGGTCAGGCGGGATCGCGAGGCTTGAACCCTGAACTCGGCGTCCGGGATTTCGGGATTTTTTTCACGAAGTGCCTCTTCGGCTTTGAACCGATCGAAACCAGAGGTCCTACCATTCGTGTCTCGGTCCGGATTCAGAAGCGTCTGGGGACGCATGCTCCGAACGGGACTCGTCGCCATCCGTGGGACCTCGGAGTCAATTCCAGCAATGCAACCGAACGCCGCGAAGACGACCATCGAAGACGATGTGACGCGACCGTCGAGAGGGCCATTCGGTCTCCTGTACGACCTCTTCTCGAATGTGAAGTTCGGGATCCTGCTGCTCGTGCTCCTGTTCTTCTACATGAGCGTCGGCTCCGCCGGGATCGTCTATCCGACCCATCCGAACCTCCTGCATCCCGACGCGTGGACCCACGCCCAGATGCGGCAGTGGCGGGGGCTCGAGATGACCGAGTTCGAGTGGTTCCACTGGTGGCCGTTCAACCTGCTCATGATCCTGCTCTGCGTGAACATGACCGTCACCACGCTGCGGCGGATTCCGCTCAACACCATCAATCTCGGCGTCTGGATGATCCACACCGGGATCATCATGCTCTCGCTCGCGAGCGTCTACTACTTCGCCACGAAGATCGAAGGCGACGCGCCCGTCGCCCGCCGGGCGATCACCATCGCGGTCGTGGAGAACGGCGACGGCGGCGGGGTGGTCGACCGGACGAAGATCCTGGCGATGCCCGGAAACACGGCGACGGTGGGGTTGGGCGACGACGCCTACGACATCAGCGTCCAGAGCATCGACCCGTCCTGGGAACTGCTTTCGGGCGACGACGCCGGGGAGCGGGCCTTCAGCGTCAACCTGCTGGTCCAACGGGCCGATGGGGAGCGGTTCATCCGTCAGGCGATCGCGGGCTATCCGGACTACACCGAGGATCTCGTCTTCTCCGACGATCCACAGCAGCCGTTCCAGCGAAACGTCAAGTTGAACGGCGAACGCCTCTTCGACCGGGATCTCCTCGTCGGGCTCGAATTCGCACCGACCGATCATCTTTTCCTCGCCAACAACCTCTCCAAGAGCTGGGCGTTGTACCTGCGGGAGGTCGGAAGCGACGACTGGGTCGAGCGACCGATCGATGGTGCCTTCCTCTACAACGACTACGTCGCCGACCGCGACTGGATCTGGACCGAATCTTCGATGGACCCGGTGCCCATCGATCCCATCGACGTCGCGATCCCCGCGGTCGCCGCCGACGACCCGGCGCCGGACCTCGTCCTCGCCGCGACCGGCTATCTGCGTTACGCGGTGATGCGGTCCCGCGCCACCCGGGGCGGCCCCGACGCCCCGCTCAATCCGACCGCCTGGGTGACGATCAGCGCGCCTTCGATGGATCGGTCGACCGACTACGTGCTCGAGGCGTTCGATCCGGAACGAAGCGCGGCCGATGGCGGACTCATGGTCTTCCGCGCACTCGATTCGGAATCGGATCTCGAGGGGGTCGAGTCGAATCCGACCCTTCGGGTCGAGATCCCGGAGATCGACTTCATGGTCGAACGCCCGATCTCCGAGATCTTCTCGGGCGAGGCGGATCCGATGATCAACCGCATCGGCGACACCGGATACGGCTACCGGGTGCTCGGCATCCAGGACGATCTCGCGATCGGCAGCGAGACCGTCTCGGTGGCGATCATCGAGCTGACCACGCCGAAGGGGATCTTCCGTCGATGGGTGTTCGACGATCCCATGCTCACCCGGGACGTCATCGACGGGGCGCCGATGGATCGCGGCGACAACCACGCGGGTCCGATCCTCGGCGACGACTCGATCCGGATGTTCTATCGACCCGGCACCGGGGGGGCCCTGCTGACGCTGCTCGCCGGTCCCGAGCCGGGACGCCTTCGGCTCGCGAGCACCATCGGCGTCGACCAACCCGAGATCTTCGAGATCACGCCGGGCACCGTGGTCCCGATCCCCGGCGGCCTCGAACTCGCGGTCACCCGGTACGAGCCGAGGGCCGTGTTCGAACGAAAGCCCTTCATCGTGCCCTCGCGGCAGCGTGTGAAGGACGCCAAGGAGTTCTTCGCCCGCCTCCGACTCGGGGTGCCCGGGGCGAGCGAATCGCCATGGCTCCGATACCACGCCTACCCGTTCGACGGCCCGGAGTGGGTCCTGCGACGACACGTCTACGAACCCGAGGTGATCCGGCTCGCGGACGGTCGACTGATCGAAGTGCTCTTCAGTCGCCGCCGGGTCGAGCTTCCCACCGAGGTCTCGCTCGAGGAGTTCATCCTCACTTCGCACATCGGCGACTTCGACGGCGATTCCGCGAACATCCGGAACTACACCAGCATGCTGCGTTTCCGCGAACCCGGAGACACCGCGTGGAGCGAACCCAGCCCGGTGAGCGTGAATGCACCGGTCGAGCGAGACGGCATGTGGTTCTTCCAGGCCCAGTGGGACCCGCCCGACCAGCCCCGGTTCCAGGGTGACGTCGCGAGTGCGGGGCTCAACTACACCGTGCTGGGCGTGGGCAACCGCAACGGGGTGTACCTCCAGCTGCTCGGTTGCGTGATCGCCGTGGCGGGAATGATCTACGCCTTCTACGTGAAACCCATCCTCAAGCAGCGACGTCGGGAAGCGGTGTACGCCCGCGGAAAGGCGTCGTCGAACGCGGAGGTGTCCGCATGATCGACATCGAACGACGAACGTCGGGGGTCCTCGCGATCCTCCTGCTCCTCCTCCTGAACATCGCGCCCGTGCAGGCCGCCGACGAGTCCGGCGACTGGGCGCAGGCCGTCGACCTCGAGCCGCTCGGTGCGATGGCGGTCCACGTGCAGGGCCGGATCAAGAGTTTCGGTTCGCACGCGAACACCGTCATGGATTCGGTGAGCGGTCCCCGGCTGGTCGCCGGTCGGTCGCCGAGTTTCACCTATCTCGACATGCTCTTCCGGCCCGACGCGTATCGCGACGCGGACTGCATCTACGTCAAGAACAAGCTCGTCCGCAACACGCTGGCGGGCGCGATCGAAGGGACGGACCCCGGGCTCGCGACGCGGATGGAGATCTTCCGCGCGTCCGGGCTCATCTCGCCCGACCTGCTCGATCGTCCCGAAGTCGGTCCCATCCTGAAGCGGATGGAGTCCGACCTGATCCGGACCGCGAAACAGGTCGATGCGATCAACGCGGCCCGGACGGTGATGTCCCCGGCCTTTCTTCTCGACCGTCTCCGGGTGATTCCCCCCGGCGCGGGCGAGTCCGAAGCCGCCTGGCACGGTCTCGCCGAGATCATGTTCCTGCCCGGGGACGCGACCGCCCTGGACCCGGAACTCGCCGGCCTCCCCGAGCAGGAGCCGATCGCGGGGATCGATCCCGAACTCCAGCGGCGTGCGGCGGCCTCCTGGCGGGAACTCGTGAATGCCTGGACCGCGGAGGACGCCGCGGGCGTCGAAGCGGCGTCTCTGGCGCTGGCCGAGACTTCGCGTGAGATGAATCCCGCGGCGTATCCACCCGCGACACGACTCGCGTGGGAGAACTGGTACTTCGAGGCCGACCAGCTCACCCGGGGCTGGCTGATCTACATGGCCTCGATCGTCTTCCTGCTCCTCGGCGTGGTCTATCGATGGCGATGGGCGATGACCACGGGCATGGTGGTCTTCCTGGCCGCCTTCGGCCTCCAGACCTTCGCGGTCGGACTCCGTTGGTGGATCAGCGGACGCTGGCCCAACTCGAACATGTTCGAAGCGGTCACCACCGCCAGCTGGTTCGGGGTGATCTGCGCCGTGCTGCTCGAGATCGCATGGCTGCGCCGGACCTCGTTCCGCGGCCTGCTGCCGCTCGGGGCCGGGGTCACCGCGATGGTCGCCCTGATGACCGCGCACTTCCTCCCGGTCTACCTGAATCCGAACATCTCGAACATGATGCCGGTGCTGCACGACGTGTGGCTCTACATCCACACCAACGTCATCATCTTCAGTTACGCCCTGATCTTCATGGCCGCGGTCACCGCGACGCTGTACCTCGCCTACCGCCTCTTCGGTGGTCGGGCGGTCTACGCGCGGGCGGGTGGCGCCGGAGCCCTGGTGCTCGCGGGTCCCGATGGTCACACCCTCGCCGATCTCGAGGAGACGCCGGACGCCGCGCGGCGCCGCGACCGGTTCGGGGAGATCCTCGACGGGAGCACCATGCTCCTGATGGAAGTGAGCTTCGTCCTGCTCTGGGCGGGCATCGTGATGGGCGCGATCTGGGCCGATCATTCCTGGGGACGCCCCTGGGGCTGGGATCCCAAGGAGGTGTTCGCGCTGAACACCTTCGTGATCTTCGCGATCCTCGTGCACGTGCGGCTCAAGGCCCGT
>Ga0213869_10002835_pt1:5000-11807 | contig 11807 bp, 6 predicted proteins | sample PICome_10_FD_160083 | JGI IMG/M metagenome (GOLD analysis project Ga0213869, IMG submission 160083) | Coastal seawater microbial communities near Pivers Island, North Carolina, United States - PICO132 | ecosystem: Environmental > Aquatic > Marine > Coastal | place: USA: North Carolina...
ACGTCGTGAGACAGTTCGGTCCCTATCTGCCATGCGTGTAGGATATTTGAGAGGAGCTGTCCCTAGTACGAGAGGACCGGGATGGACGTACCTCTGGTGTACCAGTTGTTTCGCCAGAAGCATCGCTGGGTAGCTAAGTACGGAAGGGATAACCGCTGAAAGCATCTAAGCGGGAAGCCTTCCTCGAGACTAGATATCCCTTGAGAGTCGTGGAAGACTACCACGTTGATAGGCCAGGTGTGGAAGCGCAGTAATGTGTGAAGCTAACTGGTACTAATAACTCGATCGGCTTTAGTTCAACCCATGTACAGTAATTACTCTGTATATTTGGTAAGTATATATTAACTTTACGATATTATGACGACTTGGTGATTATAGCGAGGAGGCTACACCCGATTCCATTCCGAACTCGGTAGTGAAAATCCTCAGCGCCGATGGTACTTCATCTTAAGGTGCGGAAGAGTAGGTCGTTGCCAGGTCTTCTTAATATCGTTTAGTTTTAACTTCTTTATAAATTCTTTTAGTTATTTAGGATTAAACTTATTAACGCGGGGTGGAGCAGCCCGGTAGCTCGTCAGGCTCATAACCTGAAGGTCGTAGGTTCAAATCCTACCCCCGCAACCAATATTATTATTTTATATTTTAATTTTTTTTTTTGATATATAAGATACTTATGTGTACTCGTTTAATGAAAATTATTTTTACATATTTTATTATAAGTTTTAGCTTTATAAATTATTTAGAATCAAAAGATCTTACTAAACAAGAAGCTATAGAAAAGGTCATTTATTTTAAGGGTGTGTCTGGGGAGTCACATTATTATGAACCAAGTGAATTAACATTTTACACTGGCAAACTTTATAAATTAATACTAAAAAATGTAAGTGATTCAAAACATTATTTTTCCTCAAACTCTTTTTCCAAGTCGATTTTTACCCGAAAAATTCAGGTTAATTCTGATAGTAAAAAAATAGCAGAGATAAAAGGTATAATTAATGAAGTTGAAGTATGGCCAAATCATCAAATAGAATGGTGGTTCATAGCTATTAAAACAGGTCGTTTTGAAGATTTATTCTGTAAAGTGAAAGATATAAAAAGTGGACGAAAGCATAGTGATATGGGTATGCAGGGAGTTATTATTATTAAGTAAAATTAAATAGGGTTGTTATCATAAGTGAATTAAAATCTATGTGTATATTTTTATGAGCTTTAATAGACTCATAACCTGAAGGACGCAGGCTTAAATCTAATCTCTTTAATCAATTAATATTCCCATAAATCTGATATTTTTAACTTCTTGTTTTGATTTTTTTTCTTTGACTAATTAAAAATAGGCTATAAATAGTAAGGTGGATTATACACTGATTTTATAAGCTTTATGTTCTTAATCAATTACCATTTCAATGTTAATCATTTTTATTAGTAACTTTTTATAAATTAAGGACTAAACTTATCAAAAAGCTATACAGGCCAAATAAAATGCTAGTAAGTGATCAGGCTATGGAATCTAGTTTATATGAACCCTGGGATGAGGATAATCAAGCTTGGTGGGATTGGTATGTAACTCTTGCGGATAACCCACTTAGACCTAAGGATAAAGACTTCATAAAACTTCCTTCATTACCTCTAATAGATATTCCTTCAGATGAAAATATTAAACAGGAGTTAATTTCACCTTTTGATGTTACAAAAGAACAAATAGAAGTCTTTAATAGAGATGGTTTCATTAAACTAAAAAATGTTTTATCGGCGGGCGCTTTGGCTAAGTTGCGTTTAGAAATTTTACATATTTTACATAAAAATTTTGATAAAAAAAGTAATAGCAAAAGTAATAATCGTTTCTTAAGCCTTGAAATGATGTGGTTAAATAATACTATTATTAAAGATTATGTACTTAGTAGTCGTATTGCTAAAATTTGTGCAGACTTGCTTCGCGTCAAAAGTGTAAGGCTCTATCACGATAATGCTCTTGCAAAAGAACCAGGATGTGGAAGGACTCCTTGGCACTGCGACGATGATCATTTCCCATTAGCAACCCATGATGTTGTGACAGCATGGATTCCAGCTCAGCAAACACCTATAGAAATGGGCCCTTTAGCTTTTGCTAAGCCATTAAGTGTTTATAAGTATGTTCAAAACATTAATTTTAATAAATTAGATACAAGCTATGATAAAAATGTTTCGAAGGCCTTTAAATCTAATAAAGTCTTAACAGAAGATGGGCCATTTGAGATAGGTGAAGTTAGTTTTCATCATAATCTTAGTTTTCATAATGCTGGGGGCAACTATACTAACATGACTCGTGTTGTTCTCGCAAATACATATTTTGCAGATGGTGCTCGTGTGGTTGACAAACCTACTATGATATCAGGAGATTGGCAGAAATTTATACCTGGCGTCGGTCCCGGAGAAGTTGCTGCAAGTGCATTAAATCCAGTTTGCTGGCCACCTTACTTAGAAGAACTTGCTAGAGATTAAATGAATAATTTATTATGAAAAACCCTTTAAATATTGATTCAGTTTGGACTCGTCAGATTGAAAATGGTCAACAACCTAGTGGAGATGATTTGAAAAAGCATCTTAAGCAAGTTCATGATAATAATGCAGGTTTTACGGAAGCATTAGCTTGGAAATGTCGTGACGATAATGGCAACAATAGTTATGAGTTGCTTGCAGATGTTATTGATAGAAAGTGTCATTCTAATGTTCTTGATCTCGCATGTGGTAGCGGAGTTTTATTGGATTTATGTCATCGACGTTACGGAGATGAGTTAGAGCTTACAGGTGTTGATATGAATGATTCAGAATTGAAACTAGCACGTGAAAGACTTTCCCATACTGACATAAAACTTAATAATAGTATGGCACAAAATTTAAATTTTGTCTCAGACTTATCTATAGATATAATTCTATGTCATTGGGCATTGACTCTTATGGATCCAGTAATTCCTGTATTTGATTCTGCTAAGAGAGTACTTAGAGAGAGTGGTATTTTTGCTGCTATTGTTGATGGTGATTCCGATATGGCACCTGGCTACTCTGAAATAAATAATATTATTTTTAAACATGTGTGCCAAGAACACCCTAATTATGGAAGAATAGAACTTGGAGACCCTCGTGTAAGATCAGTAGAAGGAATTCATGAACTTGCAACAACAACATTTAATGACTCTAAAATAACTATTACACCTAGTATTCTCAATTTTAATGCTCCAGCTAATATTTTAGCTCAAGAGGTTGCTGGCTTTTTCTATGCTTCATTTGTGCTTACAGAAGAGAGGCACAGAAAAATGATAATTGATCTTGAAAGTTATTTTTTATCTCACCTTAAAGATGGTTTAAGCTGTTTTTATATGCCAATAAACCTCCTAGTAATAAAGAAAGGTACATAGATTACATATAAATTATTAACAGATATTTTTTATTAGTTTAATTGAGCGTTTTTCTTTTTTTATTTCTTGTTATCTACTATTTCAACCATGCATTGAGTTGCAAACTCTCGCCATTCAGAAGCAGATTTGTTTTTAAGGCTTTCTAAGTATTGTTTGTTGTTTTCAATATCTTCTGCATGTTTTATTTTGTCAGATTCTTCTAAGTCTTTTTCCATGCTTAAGATATTGTTTTCCATTGCTGTTATCCAGTCACTTCCTAAAGCCTTACATTTAATATCATCTTTTTCATCACAAATTAATTTAAAGTAATTAAAGATAACATCATCATTCTTCATCTCATTACTCATTTTTATTTTCCAAATATTCCTAGTTTAACATCATAATCTACAGCAATAGCATAATCAGGATCATCGTCACTATCAACCACAAGTTGTCCCGCTCTTCTTAGTAATTTATGACAATCACGCGTTAAATGTCTCAGTTTAATTTTTTTACCAATATTATTATATCTATCTGCTATATCCTCTATAGCTTTTAATGCAGATTGATCTATAACTCTTGATTTAGCAAAATCAATTATTATAACTTCAGGGTCTTCAGAAGGTTTAAATATTTCTAAAAAACTATTAGTGGAACTAAAGAATAGTGGCCCTTCAATTTCATAGACTTTAGCTCCTTTTTCTCTTATTGAAGGCCTTTCAACAGCTCTAATTTTTGAAGCAGACTTCCAAGCAAATACTAATGCCGAAAAAATAACGCCAACAATTACTGCGACAGCTAAATCTTCCAATACAGTTACAACTGTTACAAGAATTATCACCAATGCATCACTTTTAGGAACAAAAAACAATATCTTTAATGAATTCCAGGCAAATGTTCCAATAACTACCATAAACATTACTCCGACTAGTGTTGCAATTGGAATAAGTTCTATTAATGAAGATGTATATAAAATAAAAAGTAATAAAAATAAGGCAGCTGCAATTCCTGCTATTCTTGTTCTGCCACCAGATTTAACATTAATCATTGATTGTCCAATCATGGCACAGCCACCCATTCCACCAAAAAAGCCCGTTACTGTATTAGCAACTCCTTGTGCTAAACATTCTTTACTTGCTCCGCCACGTTTATTAGTTATTTCACCAACTAAATTTAAAGTTAATAAGCTTTCGATTAAACCAATTGCAGCTAATATAAAAGCATAAGGAAATATAATTTTTAAGGTTTCATAATTTAGAGGTACATCTGGTATAATAAAATTCGGGAGACCTCCTTTCACAGAAGCAAGGTCTCCTACACTAGGAATATCAATATTTAAAACTATAACTAGAATAGTAGTAAATATAATAGCAACTAATGTAGATGGAACTAATTTAGTTATTTTGGGTAAAAACCAAATTATAAACATAGAGGCTATTACTATGCAAAGAGAATATAAAAGTGTACTTCCAGATATCCAAACAGATTCACCAATTGCATTAATTGTTTTAAATTGACTAAGCTGAGAAATACCAATTACGATTGCTAAACCATTCACAAAGCCAAGCATAACTGGTTGAGGAACCATTCTAATAAATTTTCCTAATTTAAAGACTCCTGCTCCTAACTGTATAATTCCCATTAAAACAACAGTTGCAAATAAATATTGAGCACCATGGTCCATAACTAATGAAACCATAACTACTGCTAATGCCCCAGTAGCGCCAGAAATCATTCCCGGGCGACCACCTATTAATGCGGTAATTATTCCTACAATAAATGCTGCGTAAAGCCCAGATAAAGGTGCAACCCCAGCCACAAATGCAAACGCTATAGCTTCGGGTACTAAAGCTAAAGCAACTGTTAAGCCAGATAATATTTCAATTCTAAGTAATGAAAAGGATATACCTTTTTTAGGTGCACTATTTTGAGCATTTAAACCAATAGATTTTGCAAAAGATGCTAATGTTGTTTTTATCAATAGTCACCTTAAAATATTTTAGTTTTATGGATAATTTTATATTGCTTTAGACTTGCGCTAACTAATAGACCAAGAGAATAATAAAGTCTAGTTACAATTTTAAATTCAAATAATGTATTTTTTCATTAGATCTTTAACAAGCCCTACATCCGCTTCAAGCCAATCTAATTGATCAAGGTTTTTAATATCGATTAATTTGTAATTTATATGCTCATATAGTTTGCCAGAAAATATATTCGTATTACAAATATAGCAATGCATTTTAATACTAAAGTCAGGGTATTTAAATATAATTGTTTTAAATTTTTCTTGTATTTCCACATCCATTTTTAATTCTTCATTTATCTCTCTTTTTAGAGCAGTAATAGGATCTTCATTATGTTTTAATTTGCCACCCGGGAATTCATACTTGTATGATACATAATCATATTTCGCTAAACCTCTTTGGAAGCAAAGAATTTTATTCTTAAAAAAAATAATAGCAGCTGCAACTTCAATCAATACTCAACCTCTTTAGTCTTTTATTATTATAAATTATTTTATTAAAGTTTTTGAATTAATAAACTTTTTAGCCTCTAGAAAAATTATATTTTTTCTAGAAGCATCCATTCTATCTAAATATCCAACGAGAAGCGATAACCTTGGGTTGCTTTTAAAAAAACTTTTATTATCTTGCATGAAACTCCAATATAAACCATCGACTATATCACACCATTGTCCTTTTTTGTAATTGCTCATTTTAATTATATAGTTAGAACCACATGTATATGGCTTGGTTGCAAATATTCCTCCATCTGCAAATGTTCCCATACCAAATACATTTGGAACCATTACCCAATCAGATGAATCTACAAACATTTCCATAAACCATTTATAAATTTCTAATGGATTAATTCTAGATAATGTCATTATATTAGATATAATCATTAATCTAGGAATATGATGTGTATATCCATAGTTTATACAATCTAAAATAGCATCATCTAAAGGGGCTATTCCTGTAGTGCCATTATACCAGTGTTCTGTAAGTTTATTGTTATGATTCCAAAAATTAGATTTTATTTGTTGTTCACCATGAGTATGATAAATACCCCTTATAAATTCTCTCCATCCAATTATTTGTCTTATGAAACCTTCTAAGGAATTTAAAGGAACATTATTTCCTTTACAATACTTGATAAGCTGTTCAATAATTTCTGTAGGGGTAAGTAGCCCCAAATTTAATAATGGACTGAGACCACTATGAAATAGGAAATTATTATCAGAATAAATAGCATCTTCATAAGTGCCAAAATTTTTCAACTTATATTTAAAAAATTTTTTTAACCATAATAAGGCATCTTTTCTATTTGTGGGCATCCATAAATTTTCCATTTTTCCTGGATGAGTAGAAAAGTGTTTATTAATATTATTTTTCAATATGGTAGAGTATTTTGTCTCTTTATTAAGAGGTGT
>Ga0213869_10002837_pt1 | contig 11806 bp, 17 predicted proteins | sample PICome_10_FD_160083 | JGI IMG/M metagenome (GOLD analysis project Ga0213869, IMG submission 160083) | Coastal seawater microbial communities near Pivers Island, North Carolina, United States - PICO132 | ecosystem: Environmental > Aquatic > Marine > Coastal | place: USA: North Carolina...
AATACCGTAAGGAGCATCCGATACAACACGACCAAGTTCCAATACAGATGCTGTAGCCCCACCAGAAGCGGCAGAAGCCCCTGACATAGCTTTGCTTAGCTTATTGAAGTCATTTGCAACTACATTTATACTTCCGCTTGACTTAATCTGGCTAATATCAACTCCGAGCTGTTTAGCCGCCTGAGACGCTTGTTTTGCTGTTATTTTTATTTTATCAAAACCTTTTTCAAGCGACTTTAGCTCTACATTACCTTGCTTATCAACCTTTATTTTAATGTCTATGTTTTGTTCTGCCATTACTTACGTTTTAGTATATTTCTAAATTCTTTCCAGCTCTCTGGTCTTTTGTATTTTCCTTTTGCTATGTCTATATCCTCATCTCCAATAAGGAAATCATTGGAGTTAAGTAAGTCTATTAATTCTTTTAGTTTATCCATAATTAACTTAATCTAAATGTGTATGTTGCACTTGGTTGACTCTCTTGGTTATCTAAAACTGCTGTTATGTATACATCGTGACTACCAGCGCCAAAGTCAGCAACACTAAGTGTCATTTGAGCTGCATAAGCGTATGATTGCCAAAACGTGCCATCTACATAAACATTCCAACTTAAATTACTCATAAATCCTTCATCAGTAGACCCCTTAAATATAAATAATGAGTCTCCTTTATCTACTATAGGAATTATGCTTGGTGCGTTTATGCTAAAGCTAGAGTAAGCTATATCATTCATTAACTCTAAATCTGCTTTTCCAGTAGATAAATTAAGACTTAAAGAGTTCATTCTGTATCTTCTGTCATTAATTAGAATTACGTCATTCATTTTTAGTGTAGTAATTACAGGCATCGGTAAGTGAGCTGTTGCTTTGACTATCCTAGATTGCCTGTCGTATATCTGCAAAATATACCTCTTGTAGTATGTGTTAAACAAGCTATTCTCGTTTGAGCCCTCTCCTTCCCATACATACCACTCATCGTATTCACTTCCGAAGTTTATACTTTTCCCGTTAACTCCTATAGAGTTAGAAGGTCTTATGTAATTAGGTGTTGTAGTGTAATTAGCTGTTATTAAATTACCATCCTTATCGTATAACCCTCCATCAAATAAAACATTTACGGTATTGCCATTGTAATCTGTGTATGTAGATGTATATACTCTCGCTCCATAAAAAAGTATCGGCTTACCAAGTATAGGGTTTTCTTCTCTATTTGCTATCCAACCCCACTCAGTAGGTAGTATGTAGTTTTCCTGAGCTTGGTCATTCATTCTCTCATACATCATCTTCTCAAATGGTAACTTAACAGTATATTTACCACCATCAAACGCTAGTGGATTGTATATGTTGTTGTTTAAGTTGTTTAGTAATTCATAACCAAATTCATCTCCTGTAAGCTCTAGAGCCTCAACAGCAGCTATTGTATTGTGTGGTTCAAACTTAAACTCTATAGAACTATAAAGGTTATTCCTGTTAACTTCAACCTTATCTGTGTCTACATATTTAGATATGTCTTGTCTTTGACCATCAAAGTAGTAAGAGTCTAAGCTTCTAACTCTTATCTTGCCGCTATACTCACTAAGACCGTTATCTGGCACATAATAAGCTGTTAGGTTAAACATCTTAAATATTCCTGTAAGAAAGTCTAATACTTTAATCTTAGGCATTTGAGATAGTGCAGAAACACCATCAACACCATCTGTAGAAAAAGAGTAAAAGTTTTCATCATTGAACTCTAACTCTTCAGGGGATTGCAATGCAGATGACGATGTTATATTGCTTGTATTGTAATATGCGGTTTGATATAATCTTGTTATCTTAAAGTTTTTTATTTTAAACTCAGATATTCCTCCTTGAGTTTTTATTTTTAACTTAGGTTTATTTATTCCAAACCTTTTGTATGAACTTCCGCTCTGAGGCTGATAAAGAGTTCCTTCTACTGCCTCGTAGTGAGCTGGTATAGTCCATTCAAATCCACTATAATTTCCAGAAGTGCTTATAATAGAACCAAAATCAGTTTGACTATTATTCGAATCATAAACTTCTATCTGGTATTCACCAGAACCAACTACATCAACGTCAAATGATATTTTATGAGTTAAAATATTATTTGTGTATGAATCAATAGCACTTCTAGCCCACATAAGAGAATCATTGTCCATAGGGAAATCAGCCTCATTTAACACATCGTTAAATCCGTATACATAGTTTCCTCTAAATTCTATTATACTCGTAATTTGAAAATCAGATAACCCTATATTTTTTGATTGTTCTTCTAACTGATTTCCGATATTGCCTTTCTCTCTATGAAGCAAAAGAGATAGTCTCTCATATTGCTCATTATTGTTGTTAAAGAAGTCGTCACTAAACTCAAACCCATATTTCTCCTGTATAGCTCTAATTATAAACTTAGACTTTATAGCTGGCTTTAGGTCTTTGTAATAAACACCTCTTGGCGATGTTGTTGCTGATGGGAATATGTTTCTACTATCAACCCTGTCTTTTGGATTAACACCATCACTACTGTCGTAAAAGTAGTACGAATCAGAACTAATCATAGGGAAGAATAAATCTGGATTCCCATCTGAGTTCAATGTAGTAGTGTTTAATGTTTGATTGTATTCTTGAAAATCAAATCCATTAGTAAATCCATTTAAAGCTAGGGTGTCACTATAAATAAAGTTAAAGTTGTCTAGTAATGTACCTGACAAGTCTTTTAGCTCATCATCACCAATTAAATCTTTTAGCTCAACGGTTTTACCGTAGAATATTAAACTGTAACTGTAAGGCATCCCTTTCTTCATTGAAGAACCGGTTAGGGATACCTTTCCTTCTTTGTAGTCAGCTCCTCCTATCTTAATAAATGCTTTGTGCTTAATTCTTTGGTCAAAGCCACTTGATACGTCTGCATTATAAAAGTGAGAGAATAATTCATTGTTTTTCTTAGATGCTGGTACTGTAAATTGTTGAGAGAACTCTGTAAATATTTTAGAAATGTCTCTTATGTCTTTTATCTTATCAGTAACATTTATATCCTCAAAGTCAAATAAGTCTAACTGTACGTTCTCGTACTGTATGTATGGCTCTGATATTTCTCTTATTTCTACGTTAGATACGCTAAAGTCATAATTTCCAGATGCTGTTGCTCTAGATATTACTATACCAGCTGAATTAGAGTTCGCTGTAAAGTTAAACGACAACCTGTTAAAGTCCTCTGACAAGGCTACGGTAGTTTCCGATGAAAGCAGCCCTCCTAAGTCGCTAGAGTTATCCTGAAGCATAATCTCATTTCCTACGTCAGCTAATTCACAGAAAACATCAAGAGTAACTCTATACTCTTTTCCATCTACATAATCTATGGGTTGCCTAAGATACTCTAAACCTCCAGAGGTAACAGATATATTAGCCTGACCAGTAACATAAGATACTCCAGATGATTCAAGCCAGTTAGTTGTTCCACTAACAAAATTCCCATCTGCAACTAAATTTTCCTCTCCTATAGAAGAATAAAATTGTTCAGACTTCTGTATGTATAATTGTACGTCTCTCCTCATTAACTAATGTTTTGTATCTTATCAAAAGCAAATTCGCAATCTAACTTGTACTCAATCAGCTTTTCGTCTATTCTTGTTTTGAATTTAATATCGCTACTCTTTATGTTGACAGGGAAGTTCTTGTCATTGTAATAAATCCAAACATCTTCACTAAGCATAATCTGTCTAAACACCTCATTGTACTCCTCTGGGTAGAACCCTGAGTTTATAGTTATAGATTCCTTGCCATGCTTAAATAAATTCTTATACTGATGTTCTGTTTGACTGTATCCGCCATTAGTTATTGTATTTCTCCTAAATGACTTAGCCTCTGTACTCATAGACACCGAGTTGTTTTTGAAGAACCAAACCTTTTGAATAGCTCCGAATTTATTTATAAACGTCAAAAGAATAGGCTCGTACTTACATTCTTCAATGTTTTCTATGTTTACTTGTATAAGACCATCGTCTGTGCCTATGTGAATTGAATCAAACTCAAATAAACTAAACTCTTTTTTAAATTGCTCTAAACAATTAGAATCCTCAATAATTCCGCCTGAAGCTATAACCCTACTGTCAAAGTCGTGACCAAAGTAACTTCCAGTAGTCACATAATATACTTGAGTTGAACTAAGTGAATTTTCACTTATATTCCTAGAATATACTATCTCTCCATTTAAAAGATATGTTACGTTGTTGGTTATTGATGCGTCTACAGGTATACTTATACTTGAGTCTTCTAGTTTTAATACCTTAGTATTACTTTGTAGTAGTCCGCTTTTATTTTGTGGATTAATACCATCTTCAAGATATCCGTAACCATAAAAACCTGTAAAGAACTCTGGGGCTCTGCTTATTTGCACTCCATCGACAATAATAGAAGGGAATACATCTATGAACTGATTGTCATTTTCGTACAGCTCTTCATTTACTTGATTCGTAAATAAGTCCTTTGCGTATTCTGATACATTAAAATATATAGAAGTAGAATCATTTTTAGGAGCTGCTGATATTACTCTGTATGTTGGGCTAGTAGGTCTATCAGAGAACCTAGTTCCATTGTAAACATAAATATCTAATGAAGCAGATGAAACTATATCAGTTCCTCCAATGCTAGTAGCCTCAAAAATATAGGGGCTCCTTACGTTTATTTTATTGTCAGAACTATAGACATCTTGTGTGTTTAAGGTAGACGTAGTAGTTGATGTTGACCCAGCAAAATCACCTGAAGTAGTTGCAGATATAGATGTTATGCCTTCGTTAAGAACACTTATAGAAACAGTATCAGTTCCATTGTATTCTACGTAAGTAGGACCAAATACATTAGAAGCGTTTAAGTCTCTTACGATTGCGTTGTATATGTTTTCAGCAGTACCATTTACAGTTGTGCTTATTTGAAAAGTACCTGTTGAAACTCCTACTGCATCCGATATTAAAGATACCGACCTTTCATTACTTGTAGCTATGTAAAGTATATTAGCTATAGCCTTTTGAGCTGCCTGACTAAATGTTATGGCTATTTTTTGAAATCCCATTATTTTTTGTTTATTTCTTGATTCATTTCTTTGATTATCTCATCTATTGTTTGCTTAAACGCTTTTGTAATCTCTTCATCTATACTGTCTTCTATTGCGTAAAACGCTTTCTGTATAACTTTACTACCAGCCCATCCGCTGCTGTTAACTCTCCTAGCAATAGCAAATGCAGCCTTTTTATAACTTGTACTACTTAGACCTCCACTTTTAGGCTTTAGTCCTTTAAAACGCATCCATCTGGTAATACTCTGCACCATTTCAGGTGAAGGTCCTTTAGATGTATGCTTCTTTCCGTTAGATAAAGCTCCTAAGTATCTGTTAGCTGTTATTGAAACAGCGCTAGAAGATACTCCTGACTTCCTTATACTTTTTAACAAGTCTCTAGAAGCGACATTACCAGAAGCCTCTATACCGTTTTTTAACTCAACAATATAGTAATCGCCTATTTTTTCTAAGGCAGCCTTTATATTCGCTTCAAAACTCATTAACAATTACCTAGTCCACTAGACATACTTCCATCTTGGAACTTCTTAAGCGTTATACTTGTTTCCCATCCAGCAATCTCATTCTCAAACCTATCTCTAAAAGGTGTTGCTGTTGCAGCATCCTCAATCCTAGAATACTTGTTGTCAACTAAATCTAGCTTTCTAAGCGCATTAATAAGCTCAATAACTACTCTTATTTGTGTGTTTAGGATATCCTGAGTGTTATCGTTACCATAAAAGTCATCTACACCTAAATTCTCATCAATAATGTCTACTACATCAGCAGCAATAACATTTAACCTATAGTCAATAGTCTTTTCTTCTATGACTGCCTCTTCTAACATTATGTGTAATAATGGGAAGGTAGTATCCTTGTTGAGGTCTATGTCAGATATATCACCAAAGGTAATCTTGTTAGTAAAACTATTCTCCTCTATTAGTTGTTTAAGTAAGTCTATTAATTCGTAAAAGTTCATATTATCTTTTCATTGATTTCTTAATAAGAGCATTCTCTACTCTATTCTTGTCTTTCTCATATTCTAGCATCATAAGGCACTTATGAAGACTGGTTTCTGTAACTTCATCAATTCTTCTGACATCTCCTTGAGCGAGCGTATGTATTGACTGATACCATCCCCACTTAGACGAGAAGTTGGCTTGCATACTCGTTGCGCTTCCTCCTTCAATGTTTCCTTCGCTAAATAGTCCAGAGTATAAGTCTGTAATTTTATCCCTAAACGATAAAAAAAAACCGTAGCTGATAAAGCTACATCTACAGGCATATCCTTCATTGCCTCTGAATACTTAGAACTACCTCCGTAGTCCTCTATTAAATAGAAACCCCTACTCTCCTTAGCAACAGGTCTAAACAATACAGCCATAGCCTTGTGCATAGACTCCCACTTACCAATATAACTCTCTAAGTCAATATACTCACCAAATGATATATCATCTAGCTTAGGTATAAATCCAAACTCTACAGTTCGCTCTCCACCTTCACCATCACTACCAACCATTTTAAACCTATTAATCAACTTGTCTGTTGTTGTGTCAAATAAGTCGTTTATGTGTTGTATAGTGTCATCAAAATCAGATAGCTTAATCCTCTGCACATCACTAGCAGACATCTTACAAAATATCTGTAGTATCTTTAACTTAAGATACGTCTCATCTTCCTTATCCCACTTCTCCAATATCTTTAAATAATCCTGATACTGTCCTAGCGTTATCTGCCCCAAACTAAATGGTATCGTCAAATCTATTCTGCTCATAGTATTATAACAATATTTTATAAATATCATTTTATCATAAATATTATCTATAGCTAACTAAGTTTCAATATTTTTTTCTTATACACCCAAAATGAAAATAGTTGTTTATTGTTATAAGTATGTAACAGTTGCAAATCTGTCCAAGTTGCTAAACTTCTATAGACAATATAGTTGGTTCAGGTAAATTAAATCTCCTTAGAAATTGCACTACTTAATCCTTTGTTGTTTTCGCTGATGCCCAAGTAGTATTCAACCTAACGAGTATCACGCTAACCATTAGAATAGCAAACTAAATATAAAATAACAAGATAAAAAATAGGGGGGCATTATATTAAACATAGACCTGTTTCCAAATATATTTCTGTAATCAATAAATCAACTTTGACCAAAAAGAGTTTTGACTATCTTAACCCCATAATGTTAAACATACCCCAGAATATTAAAAACCCCTCCATATTAAACGTGATTGAAATCATTGGAATGTGTTTGAAATCATTGGAATGGATAACACAACACCTCACACCTTCAATTTACGTCAATAGCACTAAAATACAGCCAAATACAGCCAATATAAGGCTGTTTTAAGCTTGTTTACGTTGAGGTTGATAGGTGGATATAGGTGGAAAGATATTAGGGGCTTAGAAGGGCTTAAAATCGGGCACAAATCACAAATATATCTAACATTAAAAATCAATACATTACTAAAATAATTGCATAAAAAAAGAGCGTAAAAAATACGCTCTAATTGCTCTTAATATGTATTAAAATTAGACTCTTAATAGTGTACTAATTTCGTCAAATATTTGTTTATATGTGTACACCTCTCTTAATTGTTTATAGCTGTTCAAATCGCCTAATATGGAGTTAACTTCATAATGACCAAAATACTTTTGCAAGTTGTACATTTCTATTGCTTTTGTTTCTGTTCTCATAATTATTTAATATTTAAACCTTTTAAGATTTGTTTAAGTGTATAATTTTGCTTAGAGTCTAAAATGTACTGTTCTTTAAATAAATCCAATAACGCAAAGGTCTGGTATTGGTTTTTATACCGCATGAAATTATCGTTTATAACATAGTTAACTAAATTATTATCGTTATCTAGTGTGTAATTAATAAACGTTTTTTTGCTTTTTAATATATTTAATTTTTGTGATAATGTTGCCTTCATAATGTTATTAATTTACTGTTATTAAATTGCCTTCCCACTCTTTGCCATTTAGATACCAATTCCAATTTTTTTGGTATATATTAACATTTGGTAAACCGTTTAAACGTTCTTTTGTCGTATTACTGAACCATCCGCAATTTGTTATCTGCAGCGTGTTATCTTCATGAAGTACCGCAATTATATTGCCGTGAAGCTTTAAATAAAATTTTCCGTTCATTTCTCTCACTTTCATGTTTTGACGTGTGAACGTTTTTCTATTTAAAAAAGCGTTAATACTGTCTTTTGTTATTTGTTTCATTTTGTTAGTGTTTTAAAGTATTTATTTTCAAATTTAATCGGTTCAATGTTTTTAAATTGGTTATAAACTATAAGCTCGTTTAAATTGTATCTTAAAGAGATACAGTCTTGATTTGTAACCTTGCAAATGTTCTCGATAATTTCAATAACTTTGCTAAACTTATAAGGGCATTTTGAATAAATTACAATAGTCTTTTCTTTATATCCATTGTATTGACTCGTTTTAATGATTGAGGCGTTAACGGTTAAGCCGTTATAATTTAGGCGGCTTATAATTTCGCTTACTTGAATAGGGTTATTTTTTAGCCCTATGTTTAAAAATATGTTGTTTTGTCGTTTCATATTGTTTTGTTTTTAATTATTTAATTTAGATATATAATTTTCTATAAATTCTTTACCTTTATTATCTACATTGTAAACTGTAATATCAGTATCACCTAAAGTGTGTCCGTTAGATGTGGCTCTGGACCAAGCCATTGCGAATTCAGTTGCTTGTTTGTTTGTTTGAAATTTTAATGTTGCATTCATAGTGTTATTGTTTTTGTTCTCTACAAATATACAACACTTTTTTAAATAACAAACAAAATTATATATTTTTTTGCGTTTTATTGTTATTTATATTCATTCTAAATAACAAACATAGATATTAATATAATAAAGGAACGCGCGCGCGAATACATAAATATTTTTAAATATCCTAACAAAACCCAATTTTTTTTTGTGCCAATTTGTCACTATTATTTTTTAGATTTGAATAAACAATTTTATAAAATAATATTGTTTTTTGGGGGGCATAATATTAAACCCACCCCATAATATTAAACAAAAAAAGAGGATACATTTCTGCACCCCCTTAATATAAAACCGAAATAATTTTATTTTCTTTCGTGATTTATTTTTCTTCCTACAATTATTATTTTTTTGGCTTCGTCTATTGATAAATCATAATGCATGGTCATAATACTCAAGTGTTATTTTCATCTCTCTTTGGTGTTAAAGGTTTAACAGCATCCACACTCCGAACCATAAATGCACTATAAGCATAATATGCTGAAACATCATATGTCCGATAAAGTCGTTTTTACTTTTTTTACCTCTTTGAGGTAGTTTAATTCCGTTGCTTACTGCTTTCAAAATTAGGAAAATTGCAATTAGTGTTTTCATTTTTTTATTTTTAAATCGTTAATATTAATACCAAACTTATCTGCTATATCTTGCATTGTTATTTCTTTTGATTGAAGTTTTTTACAATGTGTGTATCTTGTTATATCAAATTTTTTTCCGTTCACAAAGTCAAATCTATAATTACTATCTACAACAACATAAGGATATATTCCTCCATCAATTTTTGTTATGAATATACTTTCGTGCCATTTACTGCCATCGCTATCTCTTACTAAAACTTTTTCTCCTCTTTTAAATTCTTCTTCTTTCATTCTGTTTGGTGTTTTCATTTTGTCTATATTTTATTATCTATATCAGAAAATCTTTGTGTACTTATAAAATTATTATAATAATCTAGGTACATTTGTTCATACATTTGTTTTGTTCGTCCCATAATTAAAATATTTTTATTCCGTTACTTATTTCTTTTTTTATTACTTCTACTAATCTAAATGTCTCATAATGTCCCCTAAACTTCGTTAAATCGTTTGTAAGGCGATAATCTGTAATTTTGTCATCATTACCTATGTTAAGTAAAATAAAGTCTTTACGGCTATTTAAAATGCGTGTGGCGTCTATTACATTTATTGTATACATTATTCTAAGTCTTTTTTAATCTCATCAACAAAATCCTTTAGTTTTTCCTTTAGTGAGCCTTCACCTTGTTCAATAGCTTGCTTGCATAAGGTATAAAGTGAAGGCAAATCTCTTACTAAGGAATTTGCATCCCATTCAATGTAAATTGATTCATTAGGCGTATATCCCACCGCTTCAATGTGTACTACATCAGCACTAGTCCATAGCTGAATTGTGTTCGTGATAAATACTTCTTTATTTTCCATTTTATTTAGTTTTTTTCCAATCATAAATCCCAAGCAAAAATTTAGCAAGGCAAAAAGCAATATTGAAAACATTACTACTAAATGCCTTTTTTCGGCTTTTTTTAATTCTTGTAAATCTTTGTTATTCATTTTATTTATTTTTATTGTTCGTATTCTTTTTGTACTTGTTTTTTATATTCTATAAATTCATCATATAAATCCTCTAAATCATCTTTGGCATCATTAAGCGCTTCCAATTCTTTACGTTGCATTAATAAAGTAGCCAATAATTCACTATCCAAGTCTTCTACTTCATAACCCATTTCAGAAGCAATTTCTAAAGACTCATTTAAGCTAGTATCGTGTTCAGTTAAATACTTCATGGCATTACTATAATAGATACATTCTGTTTGATGAGTAGATTCTTCTAATTCTTCAAAATAACTTTCAAAGTCTTTTGCATCTTCAAAATCATCATAATACTCAAAAGGTATAGTTTCAATGTCTAAACTGTACTTTTTTTCTAATTCTCTAAATTTTGTTGTCAATTCCATTTTATATTGTTTTATTGTTATTAATAGCACAAACATACAAGCCATAATCCAATAAAAAAAACTATTTCGATAAACTGCACAATTATTCGATAAGACGTATCACCCCTTCTTATTACAAAAAACATTTTAAATAGCAAAGACTTTTTTAGTGATTTTTAGCATTATTAAGGTATACAAAGGAAATATCTTTGTTCTATGATTAGATTTATAAAAAAGCAAATAAAACTATTCCTTAATATACTAGGATTTTATGCGGTCATATTTTTAACATTTATTATACTGCATTTTGTTTTTATGATTTCGATTAACCAATAACCACCAAGCCCCCATAATATTAAACATAGTGGGGGTGTCATATTAAACATAGTTGGGGGTATAATATTAAACATACCCCTTAATGTTAAACACTCTATCTAATCACATACTTTCCTGAGTTCACACCTTGAAGTAAATACATAAGCGAGTACCTAATCGCATCAATGTAGTGGTTGAACTTATCTACAGGTCTCTGGTTTCTTTCGTGCCAAACATAGTTGTTTATCTCTCGTATAATACCATTAGACTCCCTATCAACTATTATCTGGTAATCTTGCATCAGGGCAATCCCTGATAGGATTGACCCTTTCTTCTTTATAGTAGGTCTTATGTTCAAGCCCATATTCTTTAGCTCTGATATAAGACGAGGTTCTGCTGAGTCACAGATAATTAAATCTGTGCCACATTCTTTTTTATTTCTGTAGGCAATATCAGAAGTAGATAGGTTTGTCTTTCCGTATATCTGCTTCACATAAACACTTCTAGTATCTTTATCTACTGATACTTTTACTAAACTAGTAATGTCTGTAGAGAACCCAAAATCCTGTCCATAGCACATAAGCTCAGTCTGTACAAAGTGTCCTACCTTCCAATTAGTAATTATAGTACCCTCTGCTTTGTTTAACCAGCCACCAAGTATCTGATGCTCGAACTTAACAATATC
>Ga0213869_10002839_pt1 | contig 11799 bp, 13 predicted proteins | sample PICome_10_FD_160083 | JGI IMG/M metagenome (GOLD analysis project Ga0213869, IMG submission 160083) | Coastal seawater microbial communities near Pivers Island, North Carolina, United States - PICO132 | ecosystem: Environmental > Aquatic > Marine > Coastal | place: USA: North Carolina...
AGAATGTCCAGATGGATACTATAATTTGGCAAAGTTTTTGATTATTGTTGAACCCATTTTCAATGCAGACGATAATCTTTCAATGATTGAATTGGGATACGACGAATTAAAAGGCAAGACGTATTTTATATTAAAAGACGAACCACCCATTCCACCACCTGCCGATACTGAGTACGGGTTTAATTTAGATTTCCAATCTACTGTGGTAGTGCCTTATAATAATATTGGTTGGTATCTTGGATATAAAAAAACAGAATATACATTTGACCGTGACTATAACAAAAATGCAACACTTAATTCATTGGTGGGCTACAATCCCGATATGATTATGGATTTTACCGGTTCCAAATTCTTTTTACTGGAAGTGGTTGATTTTAATAATAACTCTCCACAAGTAGTTCTTTACAATACTTATTACAATAGCAGTGACATATTGGCAAAAGTACCAAATGATGTTACCATGACGGCAATTATTTTTGATAATTCATCAGATGGCGTTTTTAAAACCCGCAAATACTTTGGTCCAGTAAACTTGCAAAAATTACATATACGTTTATTGGACGAGTACGGACAGTCTCTTGCTATGAACGGTGCGGATGTATGTGTTACTTTTGAAGTTGAATCATTGGATGTCCCTTATAAAAAGATGGTTAACTAGGATTTTAAACGCATTTTTTGGTGAAATATGTTGCTCATAAAATGTCAACACATTTTTCCGCATTTTTTCGTATGTTTTTTCTCTCTCCTCCTTCTTTGGCATATCAATAAAACAGTAATGTTTATCGCATTCTAATTTTAGAGGTTTCACATCTAAACATTCAAAAACAGGAATGCATCCTAGAGCAAAACAAAGAACCATAAGATTGCAGTCAAATCTCTCCAAGAAAACAAAACGTGTATTCGTTAATACGTCGACAATTTCGTCATGTGTCTTAAAAATATTGTTAATTAAAAAATTTGAACCACCTGAGTCGACCGGATGAATTGTCAAATTGCAAGAATCATTATTCCGTTCAAGCGTTTGTAGTAATTCTTTATGAGTTTGAAAATAATTGTCCAACCATCTTGCTTTTTCAAAAAAATAAAAACCTACATTAATCATTGTATTCAACGTGTCGTCATTTTTACACAATTTCATCATTTTTCCTCCATAAGAACAAAATAATATATTGTGAAAGGTATATAAATCATCTATAACATTTTCTACGCGAGGTTTGTCTATCAATGCTGTTCTATTAACCGAAAAATATTTGCAAGGTAAAGCATTAGAACTGCAATAGTCTGGATAATATTCCTCAAACATTTCGATAATTTGGTATAAACCAGGGGTTTCATGAGGACGATTCCATAGTCCAATACTATTTCGTACAGGTAAATTAAAATTTATTTTTTTATTTTTATTACTTAATTGCAATGTGTTACCGTAGAGATCATTGTATTTAATTAATAATTGTAATAATGTTGTGTTGATATTCTTGATTTGGGGTGATACTTTTTCCATGCGAATATTTATAAACGTAATTGGTTTTTCTTTCCAATAAAAGGTGCTTGTTATTTCAGGGAGTTTAATTAGGTCGTCGTAACTGAAGAAATCTTCTGTTGCAACGGATGTCTCATATGGAAAAAAATGCTGAGTCTCGTAATGTTCCTGGTATTTGTATTCAATATGAGTAATATTTTTGTAAAATAATGCGGATTGTTTTTTGGTAAATCGCGAGATTTTATGAAAACCCGGAAAATTCATTAATGTTTCTAAATTTGTTATAAAACTGGCATCTCTTACATAAAGAAGTTCAAAATTATAACGACTTTTATTATTTTGCTTGTCATGACTATTAAAAAACCGTTTATGAAATCCATAACCTTGTTCTTTTATTTCTGTAGGTATTTCCAATTGATGCACCATGGTTTGAGTATCCCTTATAAAAATCCCATGACCGAACTTTTCTATAGAAAATAAGATTGATTTAAGCATATAACGATAGATATCTTCAAACGTTGCCTTTTTTTTTGAAAAGGTAATAAAATGCAATCGTAATTTATATTTTATTGGAAAGTCTGTGATAAGTTGTTTGGTCTTCTTTGAACATACAACAACGCAATTTACATCTTTTTCAATAGTATTCAATATTAGTATAAATGAGAGAAGTCTATAACTGAACAACGTGGTTTCTTCCACTAAACAAAAAGATTTTCTTTCGCTAAATCCCTTTTTCTCCATATAAATTAGATGGTTAAAATATTTAATCGCACTCAGCGAGGGTCCAGTGGTACAACAGGTCATTTTATTGATTTAGACACCACAACTGGTCACGGTCTTGATAGTGATACTCAATCAATTGTTGACTCAGTCGTTGAAGAACTGAAAGAAATATTACCACAAACACAGTTTGTACTTTCTTCAAGTTCAGTTGACCAACTTATAAAAGAAATTCGAGTATATTCAGAGTGTTATCTTCCTATAGAAGAAAGTGATTTGAATGAAATTTACGATAATTTTGTTAAACCTTATGTTGAATGTGAGATTTATGAAATTGGTTCTATTGTAGATGTGATCCGTCTAAATCAAATTTTAGATGAACAAATAGAGACAGTTGATAGTGAGCGTACAAAATTAATTCTCAAGATTTTGAGAGATATTATGACTGTCATTGTTAATGCTCGTAATGATAAAGTTAGTATTGTTCAATATACCAACCAGATTTCAATATTAGAGGAAAAATATCGTACGTGTAATATCGAGGTCATTCGCTTACGTCGTCAGGTAGAAGCATTATTAAATGATGAAGAGGTCACATTTGGTGTATTTAAAGGTAGTATCTCAATCAAAACTAAAAATATTAAACCATTTATTTATATGCAGGCGCATATTGATATTGACCGTGCCTGGTATCAGTATTTGTATCCAGAATGTCAATTTGAACCTAAAAAGTATCAATCAACTATAGCATATGTGCGTTCTTTTGGTACATTAAACAACGCATATCAAACTCTTGTATCGTTACTTGACAAAAAATTTGTATCCTATGATGAAGACCTGGAAATCGCATCCAAATTATTGACAATTGAAGAAGTTAAGGAAAATGAAGAAGTTAAGGAAAATGAAGAAGTTAAGGAAAATCCATAAGTTATTTTTTTGGTAAAAAAAATAATAACTCTTAAAAGTATAACCATGGCATTCCAATCACCTTCTGTTAACGATACCACCCCTGAGAACGCTTTCGAGCAGACTTACAACGACACATTCACATTATTGAACGAGGACAACACCATTGGTCTTTCACTCCCAGGTTCGATGGCGATTTCCCACACGGACCTTGTAGTCAATGATGAAAGTGCTTTACTTCAGATGGATGAAGTCACCACCGACCGTCAGTATGGTTTTGCCACTCTTCGTCCAACCTACTACATTAAGGCTAAATATGATATCAACAGTGAAATTTCATTACAAATAGGTCCTCAAGGTTGTGACTCTAATAATGATCCTTCTGACGTAGGAAATGATGACTCTTGGGGGATGAATGCAATTACAATCGTAAATATCGCCCCGTCCGGGGACACTGCGGATGTTGAATACGGTCTTCCTTATGCTGATGCAACATACGATGTTGCCTCGTTCACAGTAAATGACCCAACGAATCGTAATAAAGAATACAGCGTTGACCTCCGCATTCAACTTGGTAATGATGGTGCGGTCCATGCCAATGCTTCGCTCCCAGACCAGACTAATTTCATTGGTGTTGTGGATGATGTTTACCATTTAGCTCAAACTGCATACTGGCCAACTACTGCACCTACTATTGCAACAGCACCTGTTGTTGGAGCAAATGACGATGATATACTTGCTGCCACCATCACACCTAGTGCTATTAGTGGTCACTTTGCCTCAGCAATGGAAGCAATGGAAAATGATGTCAATGACCAAGAGAATGTCTTGGTGTCGTGGACTATTTCATTTGATGCTGTAGCCCATCATCCTGGTTCCACGCTTTCTCAGTATGGTCAGGTTAATAATTTAACTAATGATGACCCTTTTGTAACAGGAGCCAAGATTGTTGCCCAGACACCTAAAGAGTATCATGTCAAGGTATCAGTCGAACACGGAAACGTTGAATCATTAGTCAAAGAAAATGTCTATGGTATCCTTGAACAGGATACAACATCGTCGCTCGAAAACACTGCTTAATCATAACAATTTATCTAACTCTTGAATGACCTCTTTTGATAAGGTCTTTGGAAATTCTACGATGAAATGGATATTTAAATTTCCTTCCATTCCATCGCGAACCATTCCCTTTTTGGGTATTGTTTTTTTATATGACGGATGAATGATTGTACCATTTGTATTATTAATTTTATAGCATATTCCGTTAATATGCTCTATTTCAAATGAAAACCCACAAAGTGCTTCCTTAAGAGTAATAATTTTGGTGTAATCTAAGTCTAATCCGTGACGTGCAAAATTGCTATCATCTTCAATATTAATAAACACCTTAACATCGCCTCTAATGGATTCTGATAAAATATTTCCCTTTTCTCGTGTAATAATAATCTCATTGTCATCAATACCAGGTGGAATGGTAATATAAATCGTTTCATCTTCATATGTTTTTGAATTACCTGACATTATCCATCGATTAATCTTTAAGGGATATGATATGCCATGATATGCATCTTTAAGTGAAACACCAATATTTGTAATAATTGGTGGTGGTTTACGCAAATTATTAAATAAATTTTCTACAGAAAATCCTCCTTCTGTAGTCATACCCGATGCCATATTTGATGCCATATTTGATGCCATATTTGATGCCATACCTGATGCCATACCTGATGCCATATTTGATGCCATACCCGATGCCATATTTGATGCCATACCCGATGCCATACCCGGAGGCATACCAGATGCCATACCCGGAGGCATACCAGATGCCATACCCGGAGGCATACCAGATGCCATACCACTTACATCAACGTGAACCATACCAGGCATAAATGGCATACCTCCTGCTCCCCCCATAAATACTTTAAATAGATCAGGCAGATTAATTGATGACATATCAAACCCATCTCCAGACATATCGTATTCTCTGCGTTGAAGTTCATCTGATAAAACCGAATATGCTTTGCTTATTTCTTTAAATTTATCTGAGGCATCTGGTGAATTATTTTTATCTGGATGCCATTTCATTGAAAGACGTCGATATGCTTTTTTTATTTCATCTCCTGTTGCAGATTTATCAACCTCCAGTATTTTGTATAAATCACTCATTACTTTTAAAGATAGTTATACTAGATAAACTTAAATACTTATTTTTGAGTATACATAATTCTAAAATGTTGAATGAAAATTATGCAACAAAATATTTTCCACAAACATTAAATGAACTACCATTAGAAAATAATTTTATTCATATTTTACAAAAATGTATATCTAATAATATTTTACAAATCTTACTCGTAGGAGACGATGATTATATCAAATTAATGGTTCTTCAAACAATCATAAAATCTTTGAAAATACCCCACACAGAACAACTATTTATTAGTCAAATTAAAGACCAAGGGGTAACAAATATGCGCTATGAAATTAAACACTTTAGTCAAACACCTTCACCTAATTCAAAAAAAATTCTTATTATTGATGATATTCACATGTTTTCAGAAAACATTCAAAAACTATTTATAAATAATATTGACAAATGGTCAAAAAACATTTATATTATCGTAACTTGTAACAATCTGTACAGTGTTGATGAATGTTTAGTATCTCGGTTATTTCCATTAAATATCCCTGAAATGAAGAAAGAAACCTTAGTGAAACATATTAACAAAATATGCAATATAGAAAATATAGAACTAAACAAGAATCATCATGAATTTATAATAAAAATTGCAGAATCTAATCTACAAACAATATATCATATATTGCATAAATGTAAATTATTGCAATATGATAAAAAAATTAATTATGATTTATTAAAACAAACATCTACATTAATACATATTGATGAAATGAGTAAATACTTTAATATTGCAAAGCAAGGTGAACTCAAAAAAGGTTACGAGTACCTCTTAACTATTTCAGAAAAAGGATATTCCGTTTTGGATATTTTAAATGAAATGTATCTTTTTATTAAAATTACTACTTTACTTAATGAAGAAGAAAAATACTTGTCATGTAAAATTATAAGTTCTTATATAGTACATTTTATTACTATTCACGAGGAAGAATTGGAATTATTACTTTTAACACAAGAAATTATTGAAATTTTACACCTTTGAACAATTAAAAGGTAACAGTAACCACGCACATAAAATGTGCGAAGGTGTAAGGACTTCTTCTTAAATTACAATTACAAAATCTTTTTTTGTTAGTATATAATACATATGATAACGAATGAATATTTTTTTGGTTTGTTAGACAAAATATCTCTTCTTTCCTCCGATAAATATTATGTAATAAATAATGATGCGTTCAAAAAAATGAAGATGCTACACCTTTATGAGGAATTAACAAAAGAACTGGAACCTTTTTATAAGGCATCCAAACAACATTACCTTAATCGTCCAGCCAAATACAATTATTTTACTACTTTGGTGAGACATATTTGTAAAGCAAATAAAATAATGTATTCATCAAAATAAAATATGACAAATCCAAATATGAAATTATTTACTACATATACAAATAAATTTATTCGCATTCTTCACCTTTCTGAAATACATCCCTAATTCAGTATCGAGGGTCATAAACTCTTCCTTTGATAGATACGCCAACCATTTGTTCGCGTGGTGAGTAAATTGTAACTGAAGTGTACACAATCTGTTAATACGAGGAACAAAAGGAGAACTAACGTTCACGTCCGTGTTGGTTTCGGCGTTTTTTATGATATCCTGAGTTCCTCCCCTCATTTAGTTTTGGGCACATTTCGGGTGCCCTTCCCGTGTTTTCGTATCGTTTTTTTGACTAAGGTCAGGATTTTGCTGTTTGGTTTACAACCTTCATGAGAGTTAGGGGAATTTGCCAATAAATTGATAAACTTTATTCAAAACAATTGGGTCTTGTTTATCATAATAAGCACGGTAAATATATTTTTCATAACGTCTACAAAGTTCAATATTATCAATGAAGTAGTAATTATGAAATAATTCCAACTCAATGCTTATCTGAATGCATGTTGTTTTATAGGTAGAACTGCCTTCCAGTTCGCGCAATTGCACCGAAAGTCTGTTGCACAACTCCAATATTGTTTGCTGTAACCGGTAATAAGATTCGTTTTTTTGAGCATTAAAACCAACAAAAGGATACCAGTTTCTTAGATATTCTCTGAATCGAAGAATGCGTTCATAAATGACTTTGTGAAAAACGCTGGAGCTTTCGCTAACTCCTTCCATGGCGCCTTGATATAACCCGCTAAATGTTTTTAGAGTGGTATCGAAATGTAGTTGACTTATTTTAAATGTATCTAAACTACCAGGACTGACATATTTAGTTCCTGACCTCAGTTGGTGAATATTAACTCCTATATTATCCCCTGTGGGGAAATGGAGTTCTGCTTCTTCGAGTTCTCTTTTTTTTTGTAAAATATATAGCCAGATTTCAGCTGGCATTCCCATATGCTCACTTATAATTCGTGCCAATGTAAGTGAGGGTTTGAGTGCTTTAATTATGAAAACAGGCATTGTTTAGTGGTAAATAGACAGACAAATAACAGTTTTGGATTATTTATGGATAAAAGATAGAAAAGTATTTCAATTTTTATGAAAAGTTAAAAATAATATATGACAAATCTAAATATGAAATTATTTACTACATATACAAATCTCCATAAAATCCCGGGCACAAATAATTTCCATTTTTTCGGGTGATTTTTGGCAACCCTCTATAATTTTTTCTTCGTCTTCAAAATTATATCGGTTACTGAAATGTGTAAGAATAAGTTTTTCGGCAGAAAGTTTTTCGGCAACTCGTGTTGCCATTGTATTTGTAGCGTGTCCATGACTAATTGCTAGTTTAGTTACCGAATTTATTTCCTTAGTGTCCATATGGGTAAATGTCGCATATGTACATTCGTGAATCAACACATTGCATGAACCAAATGACTCAATCATCTTCTCTGAATTGTAGTTATCAAGGGCAACAACGAGAGACACTGGGGTTTCACGAATTTCATAATTTTTTCCATCCAAGATGAAACCATCATCCATCGTTATTGTAATATTCGATTTAAGATTTTTTATAATCTGTTCTGCTGGACTAAATCCTAATCTTTCTAATTCATTACGATAATGCTGTATGTCGGGATATATTTTATTAAAATCTATTTTCATCTCATTACGATACTTGGTAATTTTATAGGCAAAACATTTAGTTGTATGTTCAATTGGACAGGAGTGAAGAACAAATTTATGTCTTCCAGATACAATATTTGTCACGTGATTTGGAATATTGTCTAGTTCGTGAATCTCAATTCCATATTTTAATCGTGCAAATTTCAGTGATACTTTAACAAATTCTTTTATACCAGGTGGACCGTAGATTATAAGCGGTTCAGTCCTTTCTGTACCCAATGTGCACAATAGTCCAGGGAGTCCAAAGATATGATCACCGTGCATATGTGTAATGAGAATAGTGTTTAGTTTACTCAACTTAAGTGTAGATTTCATTAACTGATGCTGAGTTGCTTCACCACAATCAATAAGTATAAATTCGCGTTCGTTTAAAATCACCGCAATAGATGTGACATTGCGGTGATTTGAAGGTCTGCCTCCAGCAGTTCCCAGAAAGTGAACTTTCATCCTATTCTATACTATTTGTTTATTTAATTCATTGGCAATTACCACAAACACGTTCAATTTTATTAAGATGCATACCTAACTCTGTATCCCACGTCATAAGTTCTTCTGTGCTCAAATATGCCAACCAATTAAGAGCAGTTCGTTTAATGATTTGGTCATGAGGAATTAAAATACCGTAAATATTTCTTTTTAGGTTGAGAGGTGCCTGCTCAAAGAACATTTCTGTGACAATTGCATCTTCGCTACGATTTTTAACGCCTACTTCATTTGCATTGATAAGAAGCATTTGACCATTTCCACATCTTAATGCGCACCATTTACTTAAATCATTCAAGAAAATGGATTCGTCCGTATAATCGTTTGAAATCATACGTGCCAAATATTCAACATAGTCCTCTATAACTGGGCAGTTTTTGGTAGGTGCACCAATGAAATAGGCATCCGGTGCAAATCTGCAATTTCCATAATAATTCACGTTTTCAATAACAAATGGTTTACCTTCAGATGAATCGTACATACACTTGAGGTTCCGCATACAGAGGAAAGATGGAGGAACAAACATACCCCCATAGTGGTAGAGAAGTTGCATCATTCCTAAATAACGAACCTTTTCACGCAATGGGTCACCTATCTTATCCAGTTCAGGAGTCCAGTCTGGCAACAAATTATCAAAAGAGTCATCATCAATAATACATATTAAAAAGTCTTTGCCACATTGTGCTATAATACTCTTAATTGTGAGATACATATAAGGAATGTTTAAATTGTTGTTATTGCGTGAATAAAAAGAAGACCATTTGCGCGCATTCTTCTGTCGCGGAACACTAATCCATAGGATAGGTTTTTTAGATTTACCTAGCAATTCATTATTGATAAGATAAAGGTCTTGAATCTCTTGGTCCTGTTCAAATTTATCCATAAACCGGCGATATAAAAATCCAATCATCATCAGAATTACAAATAAGGCAACTTTGTTCAAGGTTTCCATTATATTATTGCAAATATTTAAATTTCGCAAGAAATTGTTCATTCTTTCGTTGTGCTTCTTCCATCTGTTTTGCTAATGTGAATGCTCTTTGTGTTCCATCGCGCTTTTCTAATTCCTTCTTATTATGCAAATACTCCTTTGCTTGTGCATCAGCAATTGGCGTTAATGATTGTTGCACGCGATGTTGCTGAAGTTGAGTTACATTTTGAAACTGTTTGGAAGGGTCAAAATCCAATTCTGAAACTGGAATAATATTCTCAGTATGAGCAACTTTAAGGTCTTCATATTGCAATTTACTAAACATCGATGAACCATAATGTTCCGGTGCTTGACCTGTTAATTCACTGTGACTGCTATCCGTGATCTCTTGCACGCCATTGTATTTTATTAAATCCTTTTTTTTCTTCTTTTCTTCATAGAATGCATTGCGCATATCAGTCATGTTATGTACATTATGATTAGAAATATCGTCTTCGCTGCTTAACCAATCTTGATATCCTTTTTCGCTAAATTCAGATTGCATTTTGTGTTCATCGAACAATTCATTGAAAACTTTATGGAAATCCTTTTTCTCTCTTATCTTTGCAATAATTTCTGCATGCGATTCGTCGTTGTCTAAATCCTCGCGGATAGTTTTGTCATTTCTATGGCGAAATTGAAAAACAAAATAAAGATATTTATATGCCTTTGAGAAGAAAAGGAATACCTCCTTATCTAGGTTGGATTTATCGGGGTGCGTCATCAGCACCATTTTTTTCGCGTTTTTCATTTCAAATTCACTAAAATTGTCAGATAAATTGAATAAATTTAAAATATCTTCGAGAGAATAATTATCAATATTCAGATCTAGATTTTCCATTTTGAGTTTTCTATTTTACTTTTGGAAAATTGTTTTTATCCTAATTTTTCGCGAAAAAGTGGTACTTTTTTTTGAAAAAAATATCCATAAAATGAAAGGAGGTGATCCCGGAGTTCATACAGCAAGAAAGAGTATGTTAAGAATGGCAACCAGACGCATTACCCATACAATTTCTCATGGTATAACAAATAGTTTAGTCCCCAATAAAACAAACTGAAGGCATGATTAAATCTTCTCTAGATTTACGTTTGCTATTTCTGAAAAATAAGGCACCAATTCGTCATTTTTGTAATCATTAATATAAAATACATTACTAATTCCGGAGGCACATAGAATTTTCATGCAATTGATGCATGGATAGTGAGTGATATATGCAGATGCTGTCTCTGTGCTTACCCCGCGCTTAGCACAATCAGTAATAGCATTTTGCTCTGCATGGATGGTTGCCTGTTCATGTCCATTGCGGACTTTTGATTCATGGGGGCATCCTGGTAAGAATCCGTTATACCCCTGAGCAACAATGCGGTTGTTTTTCACTAAAATACAACCTACCTGTAGACGTTCACACGCGGAACGTTTCGCAGTGACTTGAACGATTTCTTTAAAATACTCGTTCCAATTGGGACGTTCTAATGGCATTTAATCTTTATAAATTATTAAGATTAAATAGTTTTTATTATTAAACTCCTCTGCAATATTTTCCCCGGTTTTTATTTTTTTTGTGTCAACGTAGAAATCGGTGTAAAAATAAAAAATTGAAATGCTTTTCTCGTAAATAAGCATTTCAATTCCAACCCACTCAACAACAACACACACACACATTCCAAATGTTTGCTGCCCAAACCCTTCCCGTGACCACTTGCCGTGGTGGCGCACTCTACGGCAACCGCTCCTACACCATCCGGATGAAACCTGAGTTCTACTTGGGCAACGCGGAGAGGAGTGAGGCACTCCTTGTCAAGACCGGACCGATGACGGACCTTAGACAGATCCGCGTTCGTGACCAAGATGGAAAGACGTTCACCGACATCAAATACTATGTTGGTGAACACGTCCAAAAGTCTAGGACAACGGCTTTCAATGTCTGGCACTGCGTCGAGGTCTTGCTGGGCGAAGAATGGGAGTCTGGGTCGCGCTTCTACACCCTTAC
>Ga0213869_10002844_pt1 | contig 11792 bp, 10 predicted proteins | sample PICome_10_FD_160083 | JGI IMG/M metagenome (GOLD analysis project Ga0213869, IMG submission 160083) | Coastal seawater microbial communities near Pivers Island, North Carolina, United States - PICO132 | ecosystem: Environmental > Aquatic > Marine > Coastal | place: USA: North Carolina...
GTCGAACTCGAGCCGACGATTAAATACGTCGATTTAGAAACGAACTAGTTTTGCGTCTTGTAGAATATGTTTGTACTTTGTATTTGCGTACCCAGCAGCAAGAGAGAAAAATGACTTCTTATTTTCTTGTCGCATGTCCACATGCGCTTTTTTTAATCGCAAAAACAATAGCACATGCGCGCGCTTTAAACTCAGCACGCGCAGATAACACCATAACTACTCATGCGTGCGAGTGATTTCTCGTCATCTTTGGAGAGCGAAACCGACTCATCGTTGGTGTTCGATGCAGACGCTGCGGTGCTTCGCGAGTTGGTAAACGCTTATTTTTTTTTCCCAAGAAAATGTTTGACCACCATAAAAACACAACAGGAAGACCTCGAGCGCGATGTTTGCGACGACGGAGAAGGCGCGCTCTTTTCATCTTTTGCGTACTCGGAGGACGAGAGCGAAGAAGACTTGAGAACGACGGTCGACGAAGAATTGCGCCTGTTTCGTGAGAAATGGTCGACGGTGTTTGCAGCCGAAGAAAAGGAAGAAGACAAAGAAGAAGAAGAAGAAATGTTGGAGCGAGATCATCATCTGGTATGCGACGAGAGGACGAAGAGATCTTTCATAAAAAGAACGGATGAAGAAGACGGTGTGAAAAACGAAGAGTGCGGGACAGTTGATGCAACGGCGGCAGACGAGGGAACGACGGGTAAATGTGACGACCAACAAAGCCTCGCGAGCGACGAGCTTTCCGCGCTCGGCGCGATTGTGCGTAAAGAGCGCGAGGAGAGAGTGAAGCGAGAAGTGATGAGCGCGTTGAGAAAGAACGAGCGAGAGTTGGAATATGTACGAGCAAAAGCGAGAAATGACGCGCAAAGGGTGATTGCAAAGCATGCACGAATATGGTTTTATCGGCGAACGGACGCGTCGTTGACGATGCAACGACACGCGAGGGGTTTCTTGGCGAGAGTGCGACTCAAGCACAAAACGACGATGGTCGTCCGAATACAACGTCGATGGAAGTTCGTACTCTTCGTGCGGTTGCGAACGGACGCGTGCGTGATCGTTCAAACTGCATTTCGTGCGCACATAAGCAGGAAAAAACTCGAGAAGGAGAAAATGGAAAACGCGGCGGCGACTCGCATCCAAACGCACGTCAAACGACTCATCGCGATGCGCCGTTACGCCATTCTCGAGCGAAAGATTCGCACAGTCCAAGCGTGCGCCGCGCGATGGATACGCAAGCGCAAAAGAGCGAGTCAAATAATCCAAAAATCCTTCCGCTCGTACGTCGAGACAAAACGACTCGGAAAATACGCGACTCGCGTTCAAGCGGCGTTCCGAGGCTATCGCGTGCGACGCCGTTTCGCCGCCATCCTCGATTCGAACGCGTACGGAGCAGACGACGATGTACTCCCGACGCTTTCCGAGTACGACTCTGACACAGAGAACAACGCTTTCGTCGACAAAAACGACGACAAAGAAAACGAGATAGAAATGATATCCGACGACGCCTTCTACTTCGCCCGCCTCTCCGCTCCACTTCCGCGAAATGCCGATAACGCTCGCCACGACGAACTCCACGCCGATATCCTCGCTCTGCGAACGAAACGCATTCGCGACCAAAACATGCAAACAAAAATGAACGAAGCAAATTTGCGCTCATTATACGAGACCAGGTTCAAAAAGAACGCGCAAAATCGGAAAGAGTTTCGAAGGGTTCGAGCGCTCAGAATGACGTGACGTGACATTGACGTGACATTATGAAGTGACATTTTTTGATGAGTTCGTTGCAAAATTCTTCATTTTTTGTGTTTCGTCTGCACAAAACTTTTGGATACGATGGTACAAATTGGTTCCTTTTTGTCGATGTCATCAACTCTTCTCTCTTTGCGTTGTTTTTGCATTTCGAAGAAGGAGCAGCAACGAGAGCGCGCAGAAGTAGTCTCGCCGTCCTCCTGTGCGTCGAAAAGCCGAACGACGCGACGAAAACGGGACGAGAACGCGGCGACTGCTCTCGCAACCAATTCCGTTACCGTCGTCGCTTTCCCCAAAGATGGAATTAATGTTGACGACGCGACGACGATTCAGACGACGACGCGATATCGAAAACAACGTCACGAGCATCATCATCGAAGACGGGAGTTCTTTTTCTCTTCTTTTGCGCTCGTATTGGCGACATCATTCATGTCGCCGAGAGCGATGATGAATGCAGAAGCTGACGAGGAGAAAGAAGGAGGAAATCCGAGCGAAACGTTACAACCGCTCCAAACGTATAAGAATCGATTGCGACGAGTAGAGAGAGAGTTGAGCGCGATCGTTTCGAGTTTACGAGACGACGCAGAAGGGACGACGGGAGGAATTGAAGAAGCGGCGGCCGTCACCGAAGATGAATTCGACTTGCGGCAGTTTTCTGGCGTCGTATCGAAAGCCGACCTCGACGCCATCCGCAAAGCGTTACACGAGAACGAACTCGGGAACTTTTGGGAAATCGCGCTCGGCGCGAACCGGTACTTGAACGGCGGCATTAAATCCGACTTCGCGCGAGGCGAGGAGGATTTATGGAAGCTCGCGCCAAAGAAATCGGAAGCTATTTCGAACTTTTTAACCCCCGATTTCAACAACGCGGACGACAAGTTGTGTCTGATATACTCCTGCGTGAACGACCCGAGCGCGCCGCCGAGCATAGACGTGTTATACGCGCTGAAATTATTCGACGAAGGTTTGAAGGAAGCGAGCAAGAAAGGTAAAAAAAACGTCACGAGGGACGGTTTACGCGAAGTCGCCAAAGACGCTTTAGAGAAGTTGCTCACGTACGAGCGGTTGATCGAGCGAGAGGCGGAAGACGGGAAGAGCGACGCGTCGTGGAAGAATCCAGCTTTCGGTAAAGGGTGGCACGGGACCGGCATTTAAGAAAAGTCAAAAGAGAGAAATAGAGAGGTAGATCGATATGTATATCTATAGAGAGAGAGAGAAAGAGTTGTGTATAAGAGAGTTGTTTGCGCTGCGATATGTACAATATAAGTCATGGAAAAAAATGCTTCAACAAACGACTCCAATTCCCTTCATTAAAAACACACAAACGAACGAACACAAACGGTCTCTTTTGCACGACGCAATACTACTAATTTAATGTTTGCCTCGCTGCTCAAAAGTACTTCTTTCGCGACGTCTTCGTTCTCGCCGAGAAGACGACATCATCATCATAAAAAACAAGCGCTTCGGATTCGCCACCTGTCAGCAGCCGCCAACGACGACGACGACGACGATTTCCCGAACGACAACAACGAGTTCGATTACGACGTCGTCTCGGTCCCGAGAAACCCGGGGATTAAATCCGGAAAGTGGAACCAAAACGACATGGAAATTGTGAAAACGGCGCAAAAAGACGCGAACGAGAAAGCGTCGGGGACTTCCTCGCTCCTCGCTCCGTCGAACGATTTGACTTTATTGGGCTTAACGGAAAACGAATTGAAAGTCTTCGCCGAGCGCAACGGGACGCAAAAGTTTCGAGGGAAACAAATCAAAGATTTCATATACAAACACCGAGTGAAATCAATCATGGAGATGACGCAGTTACCGAAAGATTTACGAGAGAGTTGGGATGGGCTCGGAGTGACGATTGGGAGGAACGAGGTGTACGCGAAGAAATCCGCGCCGGACGGGACGACGAAACTGTTGATGAAGTTGGACGATAACAGGATCGTCGAGACGGTTGGGATTCCGAGTAACGAGTACGGAAAGAGTCGTTTGACGTGTTGCGTGAGCAGTCAGGTTGGATGTCCGATGAGATGCGAATTTTGCGCGACTGGGAAAGGTGGATTTTATAGAAATTTGACCGCGAGGGAGATTGTCGATCAGGTCATGGCCATCGAGGAGGAGTTTGGCGGGAGGAGGGTGAGTAATGTCGTGTTCATGGGGATGGGAGAGCCTATGTTGAACGTGCCAAACGTGGTTAAAGCGACGGAACTTTTGAACAAAGAGATTGGGATTGGGATGCGACACATATCGATATCGACCGTGGGTGTTTTTGGCGCTTTGGAGAAACTGGCGAGTTACGAGATGCAGTGCGTGTTGGCGGTGAGTTTACACGCGCCGAATCAAAAAATCAGGGAGGAAATCATCCCAAGCGCGAGAGCGTATTCGTTCGATGATATTTTGAATGATTGCGTGGCGTATTTTAACGCCACTGGGAGGAGAGTTACGTTTGAATACACGCTGTTAGCCGGCGTGAACGATCAAAAAGAACACGCCAAAGAGTTGGCTCAGGTGTTGTTTAAGAAGAACTTAGCCAGTCACGTGAATTTGATTCCGTATAATCCGGTAGATGATTCCGATTTCAAAAGGCCAACGAAACAAGCGATCGATCAGTTTCGAAGAATATTGGAGGAGAATAACGTGCCGACGAGTGTGAGACAAACGAGAGGTTTGGAGGCGGCGGCTGCGTGTGGGCAGTTACGAAATATGTATCAAAAGGAAGCGCTGGTTGCGTAATTTTAAAAAAATGTGTTGTATATGCTGTATGATCATGAATATTGATGTCATTATATTCGATTAAACAATCACGCCTTTTTCGTCGTCGTAGTGCAAAATCGCCGCGCCGGCGCTCGGTGCAGTTTTGAACAGTAAATTCGTCTCGTCCGCTATGTTCGCTACTCCGGATTGGAATCGTTTTTCGTAAAAACTCTTCTTCACGTCGGCTAAAATTTCCTCGGCGATATCGCTCTCGCACACCGCGACGACGCACCCGCCCCATCCGGCGCCGGTCAATCGCGCGCCGAGCGCGCCTGCACTCATGAACGCATCCACCAACTCGTCCAGCTCGTCGCACGAGCACTCGTACTGCGTTTTACAACTCTCGTGGGAAAGATGCATAAGTTTTGCGAGAGCGTCTTCTTTGCCTATCCCGTACATCGGGTGGCCGAAATCTTTAGTTGGATCGTCCGAAGCGACGCCGACGTCGGGTTCTAAGCCGATCACTTTGCACCAATGCTCGTATATCGGACCCGACACTGCATACCTTGGCGATTGACCTTCACAAATCTTTTGGAATTCGTGCACTCTTCTCGCTTCGGAAAATACGTGTCGAGCTCGGTCTCTGAGTTTAAACGTGTCGTTCTTTTGCAACACGACGTTAAACGCTTCGTTGTTTTCGCAATCGAAAATTTTCCGTAAATCGCCAAGACCTTCGTCATTTTCCAACTGTTTCTTCGTGTAACTCCCCTCGTTTAACGCTTTTCTAACCGCGCCCAAAGCAGTCCACAAATCGCCTTTGTTGCAATACAAATCCGCGACTTCTCTCAGCGTCACTCTCGTCTTGGCCTTCTCGATATCTTCGCCGTAATGTTTTGCCATCAATATCGCCGCCAATCGGCACTCGACGACGCGCAAGTTGTAATGTTTGTGTGCTGATTCGGCTTTCTTACTCACCGCGCAACTATTCCCAATCAAAAACGTCAAATTTGTCGGTAACGGTACATCCATCGCACCAATCGGGTTGAAATCGATCCTCTTTGCCAAATCTTTCTCGCCCATGATGGAAATCGCTTGATCCATTCCGCCGCTTTGCGTCCCGGAATACCGCTCGGATAAACACGTCAGCTCGGACAACTCCCCTTTCGTGAAACTTAACTCGAACGCATCCATTAATGCCACAGTCACGGCACAATTCAGCGCGGACGAAGAGGATAGACCGCTCCCTAGCGGAACCTTCCCGTCCACCATCACCATCACCTTCTTCACTCTCTTCATAAACGCGCTTTCCAGAACCGACTCTAACTTATTCTGTTTCTTCAGCTGATCAAAAATACCTTTAAACCCACACAACACGTAGTTTGTCCAGTGGTGACTTTTCACGTCCACCTCTTGCTCGTGATCGAACGGAAACTCTTTCGGCGTATACTTCTCGCCGTCCACGTTCGCAATCGAGAGCGTCGCTTCCGCCTCGTCCTCTTCAACGTTTCCTTCTTCTTTCAAAGCGACCGATACCGCAACGATGACGTCCAAACCAATCGCCATCGGTAACACCGAGTACCCTTCGTAATCGATGTGCTCGCCGATTAAATTCACCCGACCGGGCGACCGCGCGATGGTTTTCGGCTTTTCTCCCTCGAATTGCGTTTTGAAGGCACTCACGAGTGTGTCATATCTCGCGGCAACAGAATTCTCGTTGTCGTCGTACACGTCGGATAATTTGGACGCTTTTGGCACTCGAGCGTGCTGTTTGCTTCCCACCGCGCCCATTCTATTCTTTTCGTTCTTCTTTTTCGTTCTCGGTCGTTCTCTCTCGCAGCAGCGCTTCTTCTTTTCACGCGTGCTGAGTCACGGGAAAGAATTGGAATTGGAACAAATGTACTAAAAAGGAACCTAAGTTTAGCGCGTGCGTGTGCGTCGAGAATTCTTTTTATCCGCACACGAACGAAAGATAAAGTACAAATATATCACGCGCCAAGGAAAAGAGAGAGGTAAAAGCTTTCTTCTCGTCCCAAATAGGGACGCGAAACACGCAGAGAAGGTTGGGAAATTGTGCGGAATTCAATTTGGGAATCTTTCAAAGTGTCCTCGAATTTAATAGGCTGTCACTCAAGGTGGTTACAAACGCGACGCGAAGACGTTCGCAGACGTTGGACGAGTACACACACACGGAAACCATTTTGTTCAAATGGAAACCAAGAAACAAAAAGTACAATTGATTTCAACGAAACGTCAGGGTGTGTACCAGCTCATGTACTCGTATAGACCACGTTAACGAAGATGTCGCTTTACTACTTTTTCTTCTTCTTAAAGAAGAACCCTTTAACGGCTTCGAAAACCGGACGTTTGTATACCACGCTCTCGTACTCGACGCTTTGCAACGCCCAGGTTTTCCCGTACGTGTGCACGCGGTTAGTTTCCTTCCCTGTTTTCGGGTCGAGCAATTTTGGTGCGTCCGTTTCGTGCGTCCAAGCGACGATAGAGCCGGATAAGTTATACGCTTTCACATCCGGACGACTCCGGGCGAGTCTTTTCGAGAGCTCTTGGACTTTCTTTTGGGACCGGTAGCCGATCGTGCAGTAACACACCACGATCGTTTCTTTACCGTCGTCCTGTTGTTTTTCAAAGTCGTCCTCGAACTCCTCCGCCGAAGATGCGCCCGGTATAATCGACACCGCTCTTTCCTCTTTCTCTCGGCAGTCCAAAAACAAAACTGTTCGTTTCGCGTTCTCTTCTTGGTTGTTGATGACGTTCAAAACCTCTCGAACAGTCATCGAGGGAACCGCATCGTCGGTGAATTTCGCCACCGTGGTTTCGAGCGCTGCGCGGCGTCTCGCGTTTTCTTTTACGAGTTCTTCTTCTTCTTCTTCTCTGTTGTCTTCTTCTTTGTCCGCCCCGTCGCCGTTTTTGGCGGCATCGACCCCTGCGCGAACATTCGTCTTCATTCGTCGTGCATTGGCTTTACCCGGGGGCCCGCTTCTCCGACGACGAAGAGAAGAAGAATAGCAACACCGGTGCTCGATGTGGCCGCGTGTTCGTATCGAAACGTTGATCTTCCTTATCGGTACAATGTTGCGCCGCGCAAAGTGCAAAAGAGTTGTGAACAACTTAGGGGAAAAAAAGTGGATAAGAACTCTTCACTTGTTCGACGCTTTTCTTACGTTTCCGAAGACATTCGCGATACACGCAGGCAATACAGAGATAGAGAGAAAGAGAAAGACGACAACGATGATTCAGACGACGACGACGATTCAGACGACGACGATTCAGACGAAAGCGGCGTTGAGAAGAAGACGACAACCAAATCCGGTTTTTGTCGGTTATAAAAAGGGAACTTCGTCCAATGTGAAGCAGCAAACGTCTCGACAACGGATACGGTCGTCTTCTTCTTCGTCGTCCTCTTCATCTTCTGTAACTGTTGCACGAAGAAGAAGAGCTGAGATGATCAAAACGTCCGCGTTCCCGACCGAGGCGAACCCACCGGCGGCGAAGAAACATTTCATCCACTTGGATGATTTCAGCAAAGAAGAAATCAACGAGTTGTTGGACATCGCGATATCGGAGAAGAAGCGATTGCAATCCGGAGACCGATCGTACAAACCGTTCGAAGGGAAAACGTTGGCGATGATTTTTGCGAAGCAAAGTTTACGAACGCGAGTTTCTTTTGAAACTGGGTTTCATTTGTTGGGCGGGCACGCGGTGTATTTAGGCCCGGACGATATCTCGTTAGGGAAGAGAGAAGAGACGAGAGATATTACGAGAGTTTTGTCCAGGTATAACGACATCATCATGGCGAGAGTGTTTGCGCATAAAGATGTTGAAGAATTAGCCAAGTTTGGTTCGGTCCCGGTGGTGAACGGTTTATCGGATTATAACCACCCGTGTCAAATCTTGGCGGATGCGATGACCATCACCGAACGTTTGGGGTCCATCGAAGGTAAAAAGGTCGTCTACGTCGGCGACGGGAATAACATCGTCCACTCGTGGATTCGATTAGCAACTGTATTACCGTTTGAGTTCGTGTGTTTATGCCCGGAAGATTACACCCCTGATCAAGCGACGATTGATCGATGCAACAACTCGGGAGTCGGCAAGTGCGTCATCAGCCACGACTTGAACGACATCGCCGGCGCCGACGCCGTCTACACCGACGTCTGGGCATCCATGGGCCAAAAAGACGAAGCCGCGCAGCGTAAAAAAGACTTTGCCGGTTTCTGCGTCACCGGTGACGTCATGCGAAAAACGCCAAACGCGATTTTCATGCACTGCCTCCCGGCGGAAAGAGGCACCGAGTGCACCGACGAGGTCATGGAAGCCGACTACTCCGTCGTCTGGCAACAAGCCGAAAATCGAATGCACGCTCAAAATGCCGTCATGTTGAAGTTGCTCGGCGCTAAGTGAGCTCGCTGTTCTCCCGACCGACCGGTTTTGCTCGGGATGAGAGAGAGAGAGAGAAAAAGAGAGAGCACGCAGAGCTTAACGAACGCGTTTTAAAAATGTCCACAAAACTAACAACTCATTACCCAAACAACAGCTTCTCCTCATTCTTTTCTCCGCTTCATTATTATCATCATCTGCTCTACTATCATCGCATGCATTCAAAATGAACCCCGAGGAAGGAGACGATGTGAACGACCCGGCGACGCTCGCGCACATCGCTCGAGTTTCCCTCTCGAACGTTGTCGAGAAAAAACGCATCTTTGACACGCTCTCTCGTTTCGCCGTGGAACAGAACGAACTGTTAGACGTCGTCGGTTCCTTGCGAGACGGAAGAGAAGTGTTGGCGCCGTTCACGTCGGTCGCGTTCATCGAAGGGAAAATCACCAACTGCGACGAGTTACTGGTGAAATTATCCACAAGCCAGGATCAGCTCTACGCGGAAAGAACTCGGGAGCAAACCTGCGAGATGTTGAGGAAGAGACGCGTTTTTGCGGAGGAGAAATTGCTCCGAGCGGAGGAGGATTTGCGAAAGAGCGAAATCGAACACCGAGAGACGATGAGAGTTTTGTCGGAAAAATTTGAAAGTTTGAGCAATATCACAGACGGAGAACCGAAATCGAGAGTCATCGAAGGACCGAACGGGAGGAAGACGGTGCTCACGCCGAGAGACGGAGAGATTGTGGACGTGTTGGAAATCGACGAGAGCGTCGCCGCCGCGGACGAAGGCGAAGAAGAAAGAGAGGACGAGGTGATGCAAATGCGAAACGAGAAGGAAATCGAGAGAGACAGAGAGGAAAGGGAGAAAGCGAAAGGAGAGTTGGAGAGCTGGTTGTTGAAGATTGAGGAGATGGAACGATTGGAAGAAGAATTACAAGACGCAGAAGAAGTAGAGGAGGAGAAGGAGGAGGAGGAGGGAGAAGCGGCGACGATCGAGGGCGAAAAGAGTACCAACGTAGCGAGTAGTAGTAGTACTAGTGGTGATAATACTACTAGCAGTAGTCAACAAAGAATCCAAGTACGCGCCGGGATAGATTCGGGCATGCCAGTCATCGAAAGAGGGTTTGAGAAGGACGGGGAAGACAGAGGAGTGCGTAGCGGCGACGGGGAGAGCGGAGGAGCGGAGAAGCCGATGAGTAAGTTTATGATGCGCCAGCTCGGGTTACTGTAGCAGAAAAAAAATAAGAAGATTTAGATTAGATTCCGAAGTGAAAAGAAGCGTTTTACAAATGCGATTAGATACAAAACTAAAACTAAACTAAAACTAAGACACGTTTCCATTTATTGCCGCGATCCGAGTACTTCTTCGGCTATTCTTCGACGGAGAAAGCTTCTTGATGACTGTTTTCACGACGTTCTTCTTTTTAAACTTTTCTCTGCAGTCGTGAAATTCTTCGTTTTCTTCAATCTCTTTCTCTTCGCCGTCGATTATCTTCATCTTGCCGAGCGCAACGTTCGGCGATGCCAGCGACGATACCGAGTCGCCTCTCTCGATGATTTTGCTCAATACATACTGGTACTCCTCTTCTTCTTTTTCTTCTGCTACTACCAATCCTGACGGTATTCTTCTAGTATCCTCGATAGGTAAACACGTCGTCATATTCACGTGCCTCTTACAAAACGCGTGCATGTCCACACAAATTGGTTCTCGAATGAACGCGTTCGATCCTCGCATGTCGTGTTCGGGATTCGTATAGTAATACTTCCCGTCGTTCCTCGCGTGTGATTTGGTCCACGACTTTTCTTCGCTTGCTTTATCCCAGTGCAAACGATTTTCCAGCATCTCTCGTTTGATCCACTCGTACGTTTCCTGATCGCAGTATCCGTCTTCTAATAAAGATTGAAACTCCTTCCCGGCGCCTAACCCGGTCGGTCCTCTCACGAATCTTAACTTGGCCATGGTCGTCGCGTCGACAAACTTTTCGCAAATCTTATACAAAATATTAAAAATCCTCGGCGCTTCTACGAACACCATCGAGCCCATGCGTTCGGGATAATGCCTCGCGAACAAACCCAACACTTTCTTCGCCACCGACGGGTTCAAATGTTGCCGACCAAATTTATGAAAATCCGACACCCACACGTACGTGTCGTTCGGATACTTCGGTAGACATTTTTCAACCTGTTCCATGCAAAACGTCGCGTGCGCTTCGTTATCTTTCGGCTTCAAGTTCCTCGCGAGCCCGATGTCCGAAAATACAACCGGTCTTCTGTTCTTCGTCCGGCCGACGATATGCATGTAATGGCTTCTCGAGTCCTTTTCGAAACAGCACCGACAAAATGAATTCATCTCGTCTCTTCTCCAAATCAACGTCGACTTCAATCGAGCTTTTGCTTTCTCCACGTTTCCTTTATCCGCTCTGAGAAACCGCTCCAACGTCGTCCTATCGCACCATTTCTTCAGCGCATGCGAGGTTTCTCGCGTTTCGTGGACGTAAGCTTCCAAAAGGTTCAGTTTTTCTTCTTCTTCGTTTTCGGAGACCCCGCTTTCCTCCTTCTCAAAGTCATCTCTCGAAACCGTTTTTGTCTCTTCGCGAGAGGTCGCCCCCGTTTTTACGCTCATCATCTCCTCTCTCGTTTTAAATAAACGCGCGACGACGATGATGGTGCGAAAACAGCTCTGCTCTCCCCTCTCTCTCTTTCTCTTTCTTTCTCTCTCTCTGTGTGTGTCAAGTGCGCGTGCAAACGATAAAAGAAGAGAAAATGAGTGAATATTCTTATTCTCGTCGGTTTTTACTAAGTGTCGTCAAAAGTCAAGGTCGGTCTCACGAGTCATTCGTTGGTGGTTTTTTGGTCTCCTCCGAATCTCCTTTTTCCGCCTTTTTTTGCGTTTGTGAGGTGCCCCGTCCTCCCACAAACAGGTTGTAGATATCTCTCTCTGATTGTTTTGGGTG
>Ga0213869_10002845_pt1 | contig 11790 bp, 7 predicted proteins | sample PICome_10_FD_160083 | JGI IMG/M metagenome (GOLD analysis project Ga0213869, IMG submission 160083) | Coastal seawater microbial communities near Pivers Island, North Carolina, United States - PICO132 | ecosystem: Environmental > Aquatic > Marine > Coastal | place: USA: North Carolina...
TAATCTGCATCTAACGAATACAGTATCGAAAGAAAAGAGAATTATACCATATCCTTCTAATACTAATATTGCCTTTTATGATTTAAGTTTTGTCAACGTTGGTGAAACATATGAGGGTTATTTTGACACAAAATATAAGACAATAAATAATGGCAGAACAGTAGAAGATTTGGTTGATTTTTCTTCAAATATGTTCGAATTTTCGGTTGGAAATATTCCATCTCAAAATACAAATGTTTTACAAAATGGAAACTTTACTACTGTTTCTTCAGATTTGATTTCTAATTCATGGAATGGAAATTATACCTTTGAAAATCTTTCTGTTAAACTTAAAGAAGAAAACGCAAGTATTTCTCAAACGATTGAACCTTTTCTTATTGGTGAATACGAATTACAATTTTCATTGTATTCTGAACATATATCCGAATATATGGTTTCTGTATATTTTGAAAAAACGTTTCTTGTAAACAGTGGTGTACTAGAAACGATTGCGCCGTCTTCTCAAAATAATTTAACAAACGTTTCTTTAATATTTACAAATAATAATTCAAATAATTTACAAAAAATTACTGTAAAAATTCAAAAAAAGGGAAAAGCAGCACCAATTGAGATAAAAAGTATATCTCTTATTAAGAACTATGAAACTTCCAATGTAATGAAAAAACCTCTCTTCCCAATAAATGAATGGCAAACGATAAATAACACAATATCTAATATATCTTGGGAAGAATGGAACGATTCTAATTTCTATATAACTTCTATGCTTACTATTCAATTTTGGTTATTTTTACAAAATGTTAAAGTGTTAGAAAATAAGAAAGTTATAAATATCGGGAATAAATTAGATATAGTAATATTAAAACAGTATTATAATTTTTTTACATTATTCGTGAGAATACAAACTGAAAATCTATACACTCCTGTACATGTTTTTGAAATGCAAATTAATGAAAATGAAATAACATTATTAACATTTACATTTCAAAACAAAAAGATATCCATATATAAAAATAAATCTAAAATAAATGAAGTTACTATAAATGAAAAAATAAAAGAGTACGTTCCAACTGATAATGTAATTATTTATAACGATCCCTTTTTCTTATTACGAAATCTCCGTATTTACAATAAACCAATAACACTACCAGATATTGAAATAATATATGATATTGAAAGAAGAGAATACGAAAAATATAAAACAAATACTAAAATTTCTAAACATATAAATACAGAAAATATAGAAACTTACAACATTAGTATATCTGACTGCTTTATATTTAATATAAAGTTAACTAATCAAATATATTCCGAATCAGGAGACAATACTTTACATAATTTATTACAAATTTCGAATAATACGACCGATTCTAATGATATTTTATCATTAGATATATCAAAAAGCGGACAACTAGCTATAAACAACCAAATTAACATACCCTTAATATACGATACATTGTATAATGTTATTGTATTTTTTAATTACAACGAAAGTGTTGTATTTTTAAATGGAAGACGAATTAATCAAAACATTTTTATAGAGATACCTATAATTCAAGATATAACAACTTATAATGTTGTTGAAATTAGTACAGTAGAATTAAGCAATATGAACATATTAAATACAATAACGATAGATGATCCTACAATATTGGGTATTTATTACCAGTTTCGTAATATTTCAAACGAACCGATTATACAAGAATATTTTGATAGTAATCTTCAGTATGTAGACATATATCCTATAAATGTAAATGTAGATGTATCTTATAATTTATATGTAAATGACCTTTCTTCTATTGTTAAAAACGGAACAATTGTTAAAGATGGGTTTGTGAGATACAATAATTTGTTGTTTAATTCTTTATTTGTAGAAATACCTACTAGTATAACATATGATGGAAGTGATTATCACATTCCAATAAAAGAAATACGATTTGAATATCCAACTATCATACCTAGTCAGATAGGTGTTCAAAATAATGATGAGTTTAGTATAAAGGTCATACAACCAAATATACCTTATTATCAAACAGTAGACACTCTTGGATATGAAGTTACTGGTGTTAGTCTATTGGATGTTTCAGGAATATTGTTCAATGAATCTTTTACAAATGATGATAATATATTCAGATTTATTTGTAAAACGAATGAATTTAAAATATTTAAATTTAGATTAAACCCTCCTTATCAAGATTCATCATTAAATATAATTTTCAATGATAATACATTACCTTCGTTAAAAACAAACAAAGAAGTAGTAAATGAAGGTCAATCATTTACTGTCACTTTAATACCTAGATTATCTGACACAACTGGTAAAAAATATCCTTATTCTTTTTCAGGAGTTTCATTGGCTGATTTAATTAATGTTGAAACAACTCAAGGTGAATTTATAGTAGGTACAGAATCAGGTTCAATTACTTTTCAAGTGGCATCCGATTTAATATTAGACGGAGGAAAAATATTCACAATCGCTTTGACTGATACAAATTTAAGTAGTATACAAGAGACTGTTTATATAAATGATACTACTGAAGCACAAATTTATAATTTAACATCTACTCAGATGAGCGTAAATGAAGGTGAAACTTTTACGATTATGCTTACATCACTAGGTGTTCCACCAGGGTTAACTTCATTACCTTATGTTATAAGCGGAATAGACGTCTTTGATCTAGATGGATTAGATTCTTTAAATGGAGAATGGAATTTAAGTGATATAACAAAAACTTTTCGGGTATCTGAAGATAAAATAACAGATGGTCCTAAAACAATGAGACTAACTTTATTTTCCACAACTAATTTGCCTGTTTCTTTAATAGATATTACAATTGCAGATACAAGTTTGTTTATGAAATATGAGATTAAATTTGAAAATGCACTTCTTAATAGTAATTCAAATACACAGAAATCAACACGTATTATTCTCAATACAACTTCAGTTCTAAACGGTACAAGTGTCCCATTCACTATAACTGGACAACACCCTCGTGAACGGTTAAATGACCATATTACTGCCATTGTTCCATTCAACGAAGATTTAAACCAGTATGAAGGCTCTTTTGTAGTTGGATTTATTACTGATTATACTATATCATTAAGTAATAACGCAACCACTGAATCTAAAAATACAGCTGTATTGAAAATTGATGATCAATACAATATAGGCGAAGACTCTGTCGTAGAAAGCAAGCTCAGAATAAACTATACAACTACTATTCCTTCAATAGAAATAATATTCCGTACCACCGATCCCGAATATTATCCAGGTCAAATTTTTGTTTTTGACCTATTAACATATGGAATTTCAAATGGCTCCCAAATTAATTACGATTTTAGCGGTATATTACTATCAGACATTAGAGAAATATTAATAAACGGTAATAACATTTATGCTACGAATGGTATATTGTTTTCGTCATCTGATGGATTTATTGAACGATTTTTATTTATGATTGAATTAAAACATACAATCGGCAATTCAAAAGATGTTACAATTACAGCGAATTCATTGTCTACCGTCGGAAGTGGAACATTTAAAATAGTTGTTTCATAATAATAAATATAAACTAATTATTTACATATAAATAATTAAATGACTAAAACTGTTTTTACACTTGTTACAGACGAACAATATTTATTTCGTGCTAAAAAAACTATTATTGACTTGCGCTCTACTGGACAATGGACAGGTGATATAGTATTAATTTTATTGAACATTCCAAATATTAATAAAACTTTTGTTGATTTTTATAATTTAACTATAAAACGCTTTCCAGAAATTGAACAAAAATATGAACTAGTTAAAGTATTACAAAACAATAGTTTTAGCGACACAATTGACAGAAGAGAAATTACAAAAATAAACCAATGGGAAAAACTCCATGTATTTGATACATATTTTTTACGCTGGGAAAGAGTAGTATTTTTAGACGCAGGATTACGTGTTTTAGACAACGTACACAATAGTATTTTGTGTTTAGATTGGAAAAACAAATTTCTTGCACCGAGTGATGGTGGAAATTTTGTCATTCCTAATCCTGATAAATTATTCGGTAGTCAAATCACTCAAACAAAACCTAACCTAATTTATCAATTACAATTAGAAACTAATGTTCATACTATATTGACAGAACAATACTTCTTAAATTGTATTTGGCTATATGATACCAATCTTTTGAATACCATATCTAAGGACACTCTCCTTCGTGGAATCCTAGAATATCCTATATGTAAAACGAATGAAATGGCGTTAATGAATATATATATTCATTTCAAACATAAATTATGGACTCCCTTTCCAGTAAAAACCCTACATCATAAAATATTGTTTGATTGGTGCGAATCTAATAATCCAAATAGTAGTACATGGCGAGATTATTGTTTTTTAAAATATCCATGTACGATTACTTTTGATGATACTTAATCATTTATTATGGACATCCTTTGATCCATTTATTAATTTAACATTCACCTCCTCTTTTAAATCTTTCATTAAATCCTTGTCTTCTTCATTGTACTTCTTTTGAAAACTTTCAAATCTTTCTTGTTTTACATCTTGAATATTATCTATGTTATCTGTATATTTATCACCTAAAATATTATATCCGTTTTCAATCATATCTTCTATCGCTTTCTTTTTGTTTGTTGTTACCCATTTATTATCTCTAACTACTTCAGCATAATTTAACTTCTTATTTGTTACTTTAATATTATGGTTTTCCGGATGATCTGGGTCAAAATGGATTTTCTCGATTAATTTAGGTATTGAAATATATGGTGAATCTATTAATTTTTTTATTATTTTGTCTGTTATATATTCTGTATTTTCACTTCCAAATGAATTCACTACAATTACATTTTGCGTCTCTATATGATTTGTTGTGTTGTTTGTATTATTAGTTGTATTGTTTATTCCATTTTCTAATAAAAAATGTAGATTTATCTTTAAATTATCTATTTCTTGTTGTTGTTTATGTATTTGCATTTGCATTTCTTTTTTTTCATCATTGTTATCTTTTATTATTACCTTTGGACATTGTGATATCTTACAATTTTTTTCGTGAGAATAACAGCCTTGTTTGGATGAAAAATATTTATAACAATTTTTACATTGAAACATAGCTTTACTGTTCATTTCTCGTTTTTGATGTTTTTGAGATGTTAAATGTCTATCGTAGTTTGCTTTTTTTGTAAAACTTATATTACATACACTGCAGCTCATTGTCATTTTTATATAACCTAAGTTAGAAATTATTTAGAGAGCCGAAAAAATATAATTTTTTTGAGTTTTCTAAAATAAATTATAAATTATATATATAAAACTATACATGTAATACATTTTATATCAGTTTTATGTTAATATTTTTGAATTTCCCTAAAATATAAGGACATTTTTTTGGGATCTCATTTCTTGTTATTTGTTATAATTCTCAAAATAATCAAATGTAATATCTCGTTTGGTTCAACTTTATATTTATACCACGCATATTGTCTAGAACTAACGACACTGTCTGGAAATTTACCATGTTCATTGACAAAATCGTCAATATTATGTAGTTTCACAGAATTGCAAGAGAAAAACCCGGTATTATGTGCAGTTTTAAATCATTTTACAAATTTACATATATTATAAATATCCGACGTTTTTAGTTTATAAATGTGCAAAATACATAGAAATTTTTATGAGAGTCTCAATTTATTTTGGGACATCTCAAATTATTTTGAGTTTGATATCTAGATTATATATGCATTTTACTATTACAAAACAAGGATAATAAAAACATGGTTTTTTTGAGAAATTTTTTAGAGAGTCTCAAAATATTTTGTATTTTTTTGAGACATTTGAAAATATTATAAAAATATCAGAATACTATGTATATTTTTATAGACACAACTCAGTAATAAATATGATATTTTCGTACAATTTATAACTGTACAAAACCTTATTTTTTAGAGAGTCAATTATGTTAATGATATTACAATATTTACAAACATATATACCACCAAAAATATATTAGTCATTTTTTAGAGAGTCAAAAAAAAGCAGTTTTTTTTGTAAAATTTTCATGCATTTTTTAGAGAGTCAAAAATAGTTTGTTATTTCCGACCATAATAAACTATTATAGTTTGAACATTTTTTCATGCATTTTTTAGAGAGTCAATATTTTGTAAAAACAACAATTTTGAGAAGGGGGGGGGGAATTTTTTTTTTAACTTTCTAAATATAATTTTTAAAATGTAAATTTGAAAATCAAAAAATGGAATTTTATGATCGGCAAAAACAAAATTCCTTTCACTTCTGCATTTTGAGAAAAATTGAAAAAACCGTAAAATAATATATTTAATATACTTGTAAATGGAGTGGAAAATATACGTTAGTAAAACATACAACCAACCATATTGGTTCAATCATATAACAGGTGAAACAACATGGAATAATCCTGATGAAAAAAAAACGCCTAAAATAGTTAATACTGAAAAAACTCAAAGAACTGAAAAAACTGAAAAAACTGAAAAGAAGGTAACTTCTAATAGTTCGGTTGGGAGGAAAAAAAATGTAATGAAAATAGAAAATGGCAATGGAATGAGTTGGGAGATAGAAGGTAATTCTGATTGGAGTAAAGAAGATTATATGGAACATCTTCGTTCAATAAATGAATCTATGCGTGATTATTAGTCATCATGTACAAATAATTTAACCATATTAATAGCTTCAGTATTATGTTCATCGTATTGGAACAATTTTTTAATCATATTATCGTCTCTAAATCGGATAGAATATTGTTGTTGGAGTTTGTTTCTTCCAACTCTACCCATAGCTTGTAAGCATTTTTGCTGAGTCATATTATGTAAGTCTTTACCAATGAAGCCGTGACAAAACTGATAATTAGTTCCATATATGAAATCAGATGAAGTTAATATGAGAAATAATTTTTGTTCGTCTGCAAGTTGTTTGACAATTTCTTCATATTCTTTAGATTCTTGTTTGATAAGTACACCAATACCCATTAAAACAAGAAGTTTGTAAGCGGTATTGATGTTTAGGTCCATAATTCGTTTTACGATATGTTCGTTAATGTCTGAAGTAAACGCATATTTTGATAGAGTTGGAAACCATTTTTTTTGATGTTCTTGAGAATTTGGAATATAGATAGATTGTAAAGAAACAGGTCTTAGTTGAGATCTCAAATGATTTACATTATCTTTTAATACTTGTGTATTTTCGTCGCCTTGTTTTTGTCGTATATTATTTTTCTTATCTTTTCGTTGACTAGAAGGACCTGATTGATCTGAATTATCTTTGACTTGTGATACGGTTTCTATATCCTCTTCTAATTGTGAAATCTTTTCTTGAACGATATCATTTTTTTGTATAATTTCCAATAGGTTAGAAAGGATAATATCTGGGATTTTACTTTGCTGTACATAAAACTTGGCTAAGTTTAGAACATTATCCGCAAGATATATAGTCGGTCCATCTGTTAAGGTATGGGAATCTTTTGTGGTCAATAAAATGCCTTTCAATGCTGTATTCAACTTGTTGTCATTCGTAGATGTATCATTCTGGCTGAAATTGCGTGTGAATACAGAAGTAGGTATTTTATTAGAATATGATGGTAGACTTTGTGTACGAGTTAAAGTGGTTGTTTCAAATTTGGAAATTCTAGTAGGTTCCAATGCAAGTTGAGACATATGTAAGTCGTTAGTGTTGATTCTGGATAGAATATCTAAGTAATATATTTTAATGGCATGCATATTTATTTCCTCTATATTTTCAAATGTATCTTCAATTGACATTCTTTCTGGTATACAATTTGTATTATGAATCCATTTGATAAAACGGACAATTTCTTCAAGATCAAAGTAGCGAAGTACTGTTTTATTATGTTGGCAATATTTGACGTATTTTCGTATATCATTAGGATCAACATCTAAATGAGGTGCGAAACAGTATCCATTGGTAGTAATAATGGGAATAGACTTTTTACAATCGAAAGAGTGGATAGTTTGTACAACCGCATTGTCAAAATAAGCACAAAAGTCTTGTAAGCATGGCTGTATAAGTTCTTGTGAAGGTAAAGTAGCACAAGATAATATAACATTGGGTATTTTATTTTTTTCCCAATTTTCGTGGATTTTTGAATGAAGTGGGTGATTATCATAGTCCATAGTGATAGTTGGTTCGTCCCAGTAAGTAATAATGTCTTGTGGTTTGTTAAATGAGATCATATAATACATAGCAGAAAGATAAGATTGAACGTCACATATCATGATTTCAACTTTAGATCCATTTGAGTTATCAACTTTCCAAATGCCTCCTGATTTTTTATTAATTTCATAATCAACAGCTGAAAAGTAATGAAGGCGTATATCTGAAGATGATTCGCAGCCGAGAGCGAATGCAATACGTTTGTTCATAGATATAGCAGCTTTAGCAAGGGCGAGTCCAATATGTCTAGCAACACATACGAAAATAATCTTATAACCCTGAGAAAGTCCAATAGGAGAAAGAGTTTTTCCAGTGCCAGTAGGAGCAGTGTATAAAATAAGTTTAGGACGATTATAATTTGATTTGCAAAATAAGAATAAATCTTTTTGGTGTGGATACAATTTAATATCTTCGTAGTCATATAAGACAGTATTTTTTTCTATAATGTCTGGTGAGTTGTATAATATATTAGAGAGAGGTGTTTTTAACTTGGCATAGTCAATGGATAATTGGACGAATTGTTTGACATGAGGATTGAAAGTAGGTATGGTAAGAGAATTCCAATGAATAAGAGTATAAATTTCTTGAAGGTAAGGTATATTTTTTTTAATGTTTTTTATTATATTTTTACACAAATGAAGACAACTATGTTCAAAAATGAATTGTTTGTTGGTGTTTATTGTTTCATCAACGTTTTGAATCCGTATGAGGTCAGCAGATTTGAGTTTTCTTATTGTCTTTGAGTCAATTTGGAATTTTTGAAAAGGTATATAATCAGGGGCATACTTGATGGAGGATTCAATAGTGGGTTTAAAATATTTGTCGTATAAATAAATATTCATTTCATCGGTAGGAGATATTTTAATGAGCGATGTCATTGTTTTGGTAAGATTTTCCACAACATTGATATTATGGTAACCTTTAATAATAATATTTAAGATATGTTTTTCGTTATCTTTAATGGGTTTTTCAACAGATTCCCATTCAGAGCGAGTAAGTTTTGACTGGCTAAATAAGTCCATATTAGAAGTTGTAATTTGATAATGTATTTTAATAGATACAAGAACAAATTTCAATTTTTGTTTCTTTACAAAAATAAACAAAATGAATTGGTTTTTTAAAAAACAAATAGAAAAAATAAGTTTTGAAGATGTACAAAAGGCATTGATTGACTCTAGATTTTATTTAATAAACACATTAGATATTCACGAACAGGACTGTTTAATAAAAAGTACGATATGTGCGAACGATGAAGAAAAGACAATAAACGATATGCTGGAGAATATAAATGTGCCAGATAGAAAAATAATAGTATATGGAAAAAATACGAATGATAATAAGGTAGATTTAAAAGTAGAACAATTATTGTTATTGGGAATAAATGAGTTATATATCTATCCAGGTGGATTATTTGAATGGATGCTTCTACAGGATATTTATGGAGATGAAATGTTTCCTACTACAATTAAGGTATTAGATATGTTAAAATTTAGTCCCAATAGAATATTTATTTAGAAAAAATATAAAAATATATCCTTAATATTATTTAGGAATGTTGACTTCTGATAAAGACCTTACTATAAATGACTACCCCCTTGTTGATACTAAGACTACAAAGGACGAATTATTGCAAGATTCTGAAGAGCGATATGTTATGTTTCCAATTCAAGACGATGACATATGGAAAATGTATAAAAAACAAGTAGATTGTTTTTGGAGAGTAGAAGAAGTAGATTTATCAAAAGATTTGACAGATTGGTCAAGATTAACAGGAGATGAAAAATACTTTATATCTATGGTATTAGCATTTTTTGCAGCGAGTGATGGAATAGTTCTTGAAAATTTGGCAATTCGTTTTATGTCAGACGTTCAATTAAGCGAAGCTCGTGCATTTTATGGTTTTCAAATAGCGATGGAAAATATTCATTCAGAGATGTATTCTGTATTGATTGATACATTTATTCAAGAAAAGGAAGAGCAAAATAAGTTGTTCCACGCAACAAGTAATTTTCCTTGTATTAAGAAAAAAGCAGATTGGGCATTAAAATGGATAGGTGATACATCTAGTAATTTTGCGACACGTTTAGTAGGGTTTGCATGTGTAGAAGGTATATTTTTCTCTTCTTCTTTTGCATCAATATATTGGATAAAAAAGAGAGGATTAATGCCAGGGTTGACATTTTCAAATGAATTAATATCCCGAGATGAAGCACTTCATACAGAATTTGCAATATTGTTGTATTCAAAATTAACAACAAAGTTGCCAGAAGAAAGTTTACACAAAATAATAAAAGAAGCAGTTGAAATAGAAAAGGTTTTTATTACGGAATCATTACCATGTAGATTAATTGGTATGAATTCTAAACTTATGAGTGAATATATAGAATTTGTAGGTGACAGATTGTGTTTACAGTTTGGTTGTAATAAAATTTACAATTCGTCAAATCCATTTGATTTTATGGAGTTGATAAGTATTGATACAAAGGTAAATTTCTTTGAAAGAACAAATTCTGCATATGCATTAGCGAATAAAGAAATGGATGAAAACATATTTGATATGGCAGCAGTATTTTAAGTTAAATCAATAATATTTTCGTTAATTTTTAGATTTATAGGGTTATAAGTACTTACGAATGGTAAGTTATTAATACATCCAATGCATTGTTTAAAAGGTTTATCTACTAATGGTATTTGTTTAGTAGTAGATGATTCAGAACTGCGTTTACCTTTATATGTAGTTTCAAACCAACAGTCAACACAAGATCTGTGACCTAAACAAATAATACCATTGTATTTCCCACCAAGTGGGTTATTAAGAATGAGTTCGTTACAACGACAACATACAAATGACATTATAGTAATAATATTATGAATAAACACTATTAAAAACTTCAATTTTTAAATAAGATAAATAATTATGTTTTTATTCTTTATCATGTATATATGAAAGAAGAACAAGACATTGAAGAGAATAATGATAATGAGAATGTCGTAAATAATTTAGAGGTATCAATATTAGACGATAACGATAGATACGATATAGAAGAGGTCGGAATGTTGTCTGAAGTGATAGATTTAGAGAAAGGAGATTTAGAAAAAGTATCTTTAGAAAATCTATATCAAAATCCAGATGAATTTATGACTCAATTGTCTTTAGAATTAGAAAAGATAAAAAATGATACAGTAGAAGATTGTTATAAAGAAGAAGGAAAAATAGATAATTATTATAGTTGTAGTCCATTATCTATGTCTTTATGTTCATCCCCTCAATTTTCTGAAGTAGAGTCTGAACATAATACGTTGAATTCAAAAAAGAAGTTTAAGAAACTGACATACGAAGATGTAGAAAGATCATTAAACAAACACTATTCAAAAGAACTGAGTTTGTCAAATGAACTAGACATATTAATAACCTATTTAAAAGGACAGAAGCATATATTTAACCTATCAAAACATGTGACAAACCAGAAGTTTGATTATTTGATGTTTCCAGCATTAATAACGACAGGATCGTTGACAGTTTTGGCACCTTTTATGGATTCAGTAGGATGGAGTGGTTGGGTAGTATCAGTATTAAA
>Ga0213869_10002847_pt1 | contig 11787 bp, 9 predicted proteins | sample PICome_10_FD_160083 | JGI IMG/M metagenome (GOLD analysis project Ga0213869, IMG submission 160083) | Coastal seawater microbial communities near Pivers Island, North Carolina, United States - PICO132 | ecosystem: Environmental > Aquatic > Marine > Coastal | place: USA: North Carolina...
AATTTTGATGAATGTACAATTATGGTTATAGATGCTATAGGAGAATTTGATACAGCAAGTATATGGCAATGGCAGAATAATAAATTAAAAAAATTACATAGTATAAAATTTCCTAGTAGTTTAGGTTTGTTTTATAGTGCAGTCACACACCACGTAGGCTTGAAACCTATGGAAGATGAATACATACTTATGGGAATGGCCGCATATGGTAAGCCTGAAAACTGGAAACCATTAAGTAAAAAAATGGGTAAAAGATTTTTTCGGCATAAGCACCCATGGATAAGCCATAGAGAATCTATTTTAATGAAAGAAAACCTACAAAGAGGTCTACCTCAAAAAAGTTTTGTAGGTGTTGACGAATTTGATATGGCCGCGGCCGCACAAGATCAAGTTGAACAACGAGTAAATGCGTATGCTCAATACGCCAAAGAACTTACTGGTAGTAATAACCTTGTTTATATGGGAGGGGTAGCACTTAATTGTGTTGCTAACAGTATGTTGACAGATATATTTAAAAATATATTTATAATGCCAAACCCAGGAGATTGTGGTAGCAGTTTAGGTGCCGCCGCTCTTGAGTTACATAAGGAAACCGGAGAAAAAGTAGACTGGAAAACTCCTTATTTAGGATACAACATAGAGGGTAAGTATCCGATTAAAAAAGCATTAAAAAGTTTAAAAGAGGGGGAACTCTTTGGGATAGCAAATGGAAGAGCCGAGTTTGGTCCACGTGCATTAGGCAACAGAAGCCTATGTGCTGATCCAAGGGGGCCTAAAGTCAAAGATAAGATGAACGTAATTAAAAAACGTCAGAAGTTTAGACCGTTTGCACCAATGATTTTGGAAGAACATGTGCATGAGTATTTTGAAATGCCAGGAGGTATTTCACATGCACCATATATGCAATTTGTTGCAAAGTGTAAAAAGCCAGATGAGTTTCCTGCTATCATACATGAAGACGGTACCAGCCGTGTTCAGACAGTACGAAAAGAAGAACATCCTGACTTGCATACTCTTCTCACAAAGTTTTACAAAGAAACAGGCTGTCCAATGTTACTTAATACAAGTTTAAACATTAAAGGACAACCTATTGTAAACGATGAAGAAGATGCCAAAGCCTTTGCCAAACATTATGGGGTAAAGGTTCATGTCAGAGATTAACTGGCACAAAATCCAACGTAAATTAGAGGGCAGATGTCATATGTGCGGCGGTGACTTACCTGATCATAGGGGTGTATGTCCTGTATACGGTGAAGAATTACATAAAAAGTGGGACGGCATTAACAAAGGCATAGACGAAATAGAAGATGCAGTACAATATATAATGCAAAAGAATAATGTTTGATATTTTTTATATAGGCGAGAACACACTACTAGAGCAAGAATACCCTTTTGCTAAAAAAGTATCTGATTATGAAAACATAAAACCAAATACAAAAATGTATTGGGTAGTGGACCCTAATATAGAGGTTACAGATACAACCATTTTTGATTTTAGACCCGAATCTTACGACATGGGATATACCCATGTTTGGAAATGGGATAGTAATAATTACGGCGGAGTCACATTATTACCTAAAGCAAAATCAGAGGGAACAAAAGAAATAAACAAAGTCGTATGTAAAAAATCTTTTAATATTCTATATACTAAAACACCTGGTAAGTACTTCGAAACTAATCTATTAGCAACTCATGTATGGTGTATAGACAAAGAATATAAATTACCTGAAGATATTAATTGGGCACCTAACAATTTTGAGCCTAACTTTATACATAGTTTTCATTTGCGAGGACAATTAGAGCATAAGTACCCTGCAGAAGAAGGAGGTATAAAACTTTATCCTAGGAACTGGAAAGAATGCGATATCAAATATCATAATTTTTTAAATGCAAGTGCAACATATCCTGTGTTTTATGTTAAGGATATAGAAGATTATTCTCAACGTAGAATATTTACAGATGATTATGTATGGCTTGTTGACGCAGGTTATAAAGTAAACGCAAATACTTTAGATTGGGTGCCAAACCCTTTTGAAGATACAATGATACATGTATTCAAAATGCCATATCAATTACAGGAAAAATATCCACAAGCAATGGGAGGAATAAGACTTGTTCCTACAAAATGGAAAGAGGCTGAAACAAAAATACATCCTGCTTGTCCTGTAGAAGATGAAAGTTATGATGTATTTTATGTAGATGAAGATGAGTTTACTGCTGAATCCTATACAGAATGTGCAGAACGTAGTAAAACAGATTGGTTCTGGGTAGTAGATAGAGAGTTTCAATTTAATGGCAAACTATTATATGTACCTGCCCTACATGAAAGAGATTATATACATGTATTTAAAGTACCAGGACATTTAGATGAACGTTATCCTGCAGATTACACTGATGCTTGGGACAATCGTTGTGGCGGTGTGAGACTTGTACATAAAGAATTTGATATGACTAAACATAAGTATCAACCTAATGTAGTGCCTGTACGATATGATATTTTTTATGTTGATAATCCTTCTGATTTTAGTATGTCTTTAAAGAAAAGCAGAACTAAAATGTGCTGGGTAATAGACAACGAACATTCTATTAACAACGTATTCAAATATGTGCCTACAAAAGATGAACAAAAATATCTTCTAAACTTTAAAATTGCAGATCAACTACAACATAAGTATCCTCAAAAAGAAGGAGGCATATATTTAGTACCTAAATCTTTCAATATTAATACATCTACAAAATATAAGGGCTCACTAAGTGTACACAAAAAGGAATATCCTATATTGTTTGTAGAAGACGTAGAAGATTATAGTTTAGTTACAGAAGATTGTTGGTTAATAGATAAAGAATATCAAATAGATGATGATATAGATTGGTCTCCTAGTACATTTGAAATGAGAAATGTGCATACATTCCATGTGCCTAATCAACTTAAACATAAGTATCCACAGGAGATAGGCGGTGTAAGATGGGTACCATTAGGAAGAAACAAAGACATAGTTATACATAAAGATTTACCTGTAAAGCCTAAACGTTATCCAATTAATTTTGTTTTAGATCCAAACGATTACACACAGGCAAAAGGAGAATGTTGGCTTATAGATAAAGAATATCAAATAGATCAAGATATAGAATGGTTGCCAAGTAATTTTGAGAAAAGTTTTATACACACATTCCACGTAGAGGGACAATTAGATCATAAGTATCCGGAAGATATGGGAGGTGTGCGTTGGATTCCTTTAAATTGGGAAGAAGCAGAAACTAAAATTCATACAGAATCTCCCTTTACAAAACCCGTATTTGAAAAATATACTAGTGAGGAAGAAGGTAGAGAACAAACAAGTAAAGATTGGTTCTGGGTAGTAGAAAATACTGTAGATGTTTTGCCAGACTTTGATTTTACATATGTTCCTACTGTTTGGGATAAAGGAAAAACACATGTTTGGCAAAAACTAAATCCTATTACTGGTAGGCAATACGATTACGGTGGTGTAATGCTATGTCCTAAAGAACCACAAACTAAAGGTCGCCCTAAGTATATAAGAGAACATGCTTGTACGCAACAAGAATATCCAGTGTATACACTTACTGCAAAAGACTATTTAGATGGACTACAGAGCACCTATGAGCGTCTAGCAGGGCAAACTAATAGTAATATGTATTGGGTTGTAGATGCATATACACAGATAGCAGAAGACTTTAAATTTGATTATTACCCTACACAATGGGATTTAAACAATGTACATGTCTTTTTAGATGAAGACAATCAACACCGCAATGTTAAACTAGTACCTAAGAGTACTTTCTTGGAAAAACAATATACAGACAAAGAAATAGCCAATAACACTTATGTAAGTTTAAAAGAAATAAATACTATTGCAAGCCTTAGACCTAAATGGCCTGTAGTATACTTGGAAAGTTTAGAAAAGAAAGAGTTTATAAACGCGACTAAAGACATAGTAACACCTTTTGTTTGGACTATAGACCCAGATGTTAAAGTAGACGAAAGTATTTTAGATAAAGGTTTTATGCCTGAAATAACAGACATAAACAAAATACACACATGGCAAAAATTTAATATAATTACAGATAAAGTACATGCATACGGTGGACTTAGACTGTGGCCTACATCTATGGATTTTGAGGACATAAAGTCTGATGACTTAAAATTAAATAGATTTAAAAATTTACAGTATGTTAAACAAAAAGGAAGTTATTCTAAACTTGCAGATGTTGTCTATCTTAGTTATAAAGAAACATTTGCACAGCAAAATTTTGATAAATTAGAAACACATTTAAAATCTATAAGTGAAGATATTAATCTTATATGGATTAGAGATGTAAAAGGAATATTTGAAGCACATAAACAAGCATCACAAAGAGCAACAAGCAAAATGTTTTGGGTCGTTGATGCAGATGCGGAAATTAAAGAAGATTTTAATTTTAATTATATACCAGACGTATATGATGAAGATGTAGTCCATGTTTGGGGTAGTGAAAATCCTGTAAACAATTTGGAATACGGATATGGAGGAGTTAAATTATTTCCTACAAAGTTAGTACGTGATGCTACAAGTTGGGGACTAGATTTTACAACAGGGTTAAGTAAAAGATTTAAATCAATGCCTGAAGTAAGTTGTATAACAAGGTTTAACACAGATGCTTTTAGTACTTGGAGGAGTGCTTTTAGAGAATGTGTAAAACTTACACTTAACGAAGATGAGGAAAGTAAATCAAGATTAAATACTTGGCTAAACACTAGGGGCGAAGGAGACTTTACTGAATATGCAGTAAGCGGAGCACTAGCGGGGAACAAATTTGCATTAGCAAATAAAGATAACTTGGAAGAGTTAGATAAAATAAATGATTACAATTGGTTAAATGAGCAATATAATAAATCTTAATACTTGGAACGAAGTCGAGGAATATATAGACAATAGTTATCTATACATTCCGCCTAGTTACTTTGAAAGAGCAGTAATGGATAGACGTTATCCACGTGATGCTTTTAGTAAAGGTCAATTAGCAAGTAAAAGTTGGTTACTACAAGAACTAAGTAGCATAAAAGAGTTACCAGAAGATATGACTATTGCTATATTAGGTTGCTGGATAGGTGCTATAGTAGAACCTTTACTAATATCAACTATACCCATTGAACGCATATATGGTTTAGACATTGATGCACAAAGTATTGAACTTGCAGAAAAGTTTAATCAAAAACATGTAGCAAATAATTGGAAGTTTAAAGGCGTAGTTGCTGATGCGAGTATATTAGACTGTAATCATATGGAGTTTGAAACAGGCGGAGAACTTATTAAAGTATCTCCTGAATGTATAATTAATACAAGTTGTGAACATATGGGTACTGAATGGTTTGAATCTGCGGGTAGCGATCAGTTAATTGTTATGCAAACTAATAATAGTCCAGATTTCGAGGGTCACATTAACCCTGTAGCAAGTTTAAAAGAAATGGAAACACTTTACCCACTAAGAAAATCAATGTATTCTGGTCAACTAAAGACACCTAGTTATACACGATTTATGCAAATAGGATACAAATGATAGTAATTAATTTTTTTGGAGGCCCTAATTCAGGAAAGTCAACACAGGCGGCAGGGCTATTTCATAAAATGAAAGTGGAAGGTTGTAGTGTTGAGCATGTAAACGAATATGCAAAGATGTGTGTTTGGGAAGATAGAATAGAATTATTAGAAGATCAACTTTATATAATGGCGAAACAAAATCGTAGAGTAAAAAGATTGGAAGGTAAAGTTGGATTTTGTGTTACAGATTCTCCCATATTATTAAGTTCAATATATAGAACAGCATACGGAGAACCACACTATAGTGATCTTATAGATAAACTGTCACACGAGTGTTACAACGGATACCATAATATTAATTTTATGTGTAAAAGAGAAAACCAAGGATATACAAGAAATCAAAGGTCTTTAGATTTTGAAAATGCACTAAAAATAGACGAGTCTATATATAAAATGTTTAGAGATTATAAGATACCTTTTTATCATTTAGATGTAAATAAAGATAGTGTAGATGTTGCATATAATTATGTAATGAAACGTATGGAAAAAGGCAATCTATGAACTTGGTTGTATGTGGTTGCAGTTGGAGTAGTAGAGATAGAAACTCACCAGGTGTTGAATTTGGCCAACTATTAGCAAACAAATATAATTTTAATTATCATAATATTGCCGTTGTTAGTGCTAGTAATTTTGTAATACGTTTACAAATAGATTATGCAATAAAAAATTTAAACCCAGATTTAATAATTATAAATTGGACTAGTCCTGCCAGAATAGAATGGAATTATAGTAACAAAAAATATAATCCTTTATCAGGATTAAAAGATGTATCTTATGTTTCAAGTTTAGAATCACCGGATAATAAATTCCATCCAGAAGGTTCTAATATTGAACCCGCATTAGCATTTAGTACATTTCAAAGTATTTTAAATGAAGATTTATCAGCAAATTTTGAGGACGTTATAGAAACATATCCTGGACTTTCACAAACTTTAACAAAAGAAACGTGGCAAAGTTTTAGAAATTACTATGTAAATTTGTATGATACAGAATCAGAATTTCATAAGCAAGTATATACAGTACAAAGTGCTGTACAAGAATTACAAAGTAAAGATATTAATTTCTTAATGAGTCCTAATACATTAACAGACTTTCAACACCTACAGATTTTTGATAAAGACAAAAGACCATTAAAAAATGAATTCAATACTATGTTTGATTTCATTCCTACAAAAAATATAATACAAGGTGTAGCAAGTATGTTAGCGGAAGTAGATAACGAGCTATATGGTGATTATGCAAATAATCCAGGACGGCTTTTAAGCAGTCATATATCGCCTGATGCTCATAAAGTTTATGCTAAATTATTAGAATCCAGTATTAATAATTTGCTTGTATAAGTCTATAGAGTGTTTTTTAGGCAGTTTCATTAAGATATTTCTATTATGATCTAATACAGGATACATATCAGATAACATACTTAGATGCTCATTGTGAGAACGTTCACATAATTCATTTACAACATTGATAATTTTGTCTGTACGTTTTGCAAAATCCGTTTCTAAGTCATAACTTTCGTCCCACCATTTACTAAATGTTTTAAATCCTAACTCATGTAAATGTTTCAAACTACCAGGCATACCGCTCACAATAAAAGGCTGTAAACAAGCAATAGGTTTAAGTGTTTTTTCATTTATAAACATATGGTTTTTATGACTATTAAATAAAGTCTCATTTACAACCTGTATATAACTTACTTGCTGTACTTCCCATTGTAATTTACTCACAGCATTAGGTATATTTAAATCTAAACTAAGATCATACTCTATAGGTAGCATTTCTATTAAATCTGGATATTGTTCTTTGTAGTAATTTAAGTCATCTACTTCTGGTAGGCCCAATGTACATAATACATTGGGATTATCTTTAAACTCATTTACAAATTTAAATCTATTTTCATCTGGTCTTCTATTAAAACAGGAAATTTTATATTTCTTTAATTCTAAATTTTGTTCTTTTTCTATTATCAAAACCTCACTATCCTCTGATACTGTATGCAAACATGCTCTACCTAGATCTATAATAAACCTATTAAAATATAAGTCTAATTTATGTGTATTATAGGGATTACTATCTATATAGATGTAAGATTGTTGTATATTATATTTGTTTAAAGTATTTTTTATAGCATTCTTATGATTATTATATACAGATTCTATAGAATTATTTCGACTTTCAAAAGAGTAATCAAAAAGTAATTTAGCAGTACCATTATGTATATCTTTAACAACATTATCGCTTATAGTGTAAGTAAATTCTGATTCTATATGGTGAGGTATCATTAAATGATACAGGTAATTAGTAGAAATATCTTGTATATCTGCACAAACAAAGTAATCTGTGTTCCCAAAGCATTTCGACAGGAATTCTTCCTTTATATTTTTATTATATTTGTCATAGCCAATATACAATTTTTTCATATGTATATTTAAGTAAATATATGTATGAAGTTAGCAGTATGTGGTTGTAGTTGGAGTAGTCGAGATCCTAATTATCCTGATACAGAGTTTGGATATTTTGTATCAAAAGACTTAGGCTGGGACTACAAAAACTATGGACGTGTAGGTTGCGATAATTTCAGTATAAGATTGCAAGTTGATCAAGCAATAAAAGAAAACGCAGACTTTGTAATTATTAATTGGACCACTGCTTGTAGATTTAGTTGGAATCATAGTGGTAAAGCATACGACCCTAAAAAAGGAATAAAACATTTAGACTATGATGTAGATCAATATATGACAAATGAAAGTTCACACCCCACATATCCAGACAATGATCCTGTGATAATAAGTCAAAGCCTTACAGGCATGATAAACACACAAGATATAAACATGTCGTATGAAGAACTGTGTGGCTGGTGGGATAATTTAGAAACAAGTATGTCTAAAAAACAATACGAAGTATTTAGAGAGTACTTTATTCATATGTATGACGATGATTTAGAAGCACATAAACAGTATTATATAATGCAAAGTGCTGTTAAGGCCCTACAAGACGCTCATATACCCTTTATATTTGCTCCTAACACCTTTGGCTTTAAACAAACAATGATGGAATATAAAGGATTATCAGATGACGAAGCTCAAAGAATGTATAAGAATTGGGACTTTATACCTAAAGATATGTTTGAACCTAGGGGGATTGCAGATGCCCTACAATGGGACTTTGAAGTAATGGAAGATCCTATTAATTATCCAACACATAATCATTTACATCATCTTAGTGCATGGGCACAAGAGAAATGGGCGAATGATATCGCCCTTCCTCGTATTAAAAATATTTTAAAAATTTAAATTAAGACTTAGTGTAGCGGATTCGTATCCATCACTATTTGTTAGTGCTAAATTCATACTCATTTTTTCTAAAATAAATCCAACATTTAAACTTGCAAATGTATATTCTTCATCGTAATAAGAATTATATGTGCTAGTATGAGCTCCGCCCTGTGTAAAGGCCAAATAAGCAGAAACTTCATCAGCATAATCTATATGCTCAATATCAAATCCAATGTATGAATTTAGACCACCTATATTAAAATACTTATTATATTCTAATGTAGTAATTAAATTGGTACTAGAATAATCCTGTGAATCATATGTAAGTTCCAATGTATCTCCGTAATCTGTAAACCCGTCTACATTAGTTTCATTTTGTCTGATACCAAAACTTGCTTTAAAATTTTTCCACGTCCAACGATATGATACTTCTAATCCTAATGTTGTTGCACTAACATTAGATTGTCCTGCACCATACATTGCTGTATTTGTTTTATTATCAAATGCTGTATCATTATATCCTAATCCCACATATATATTTTTTTGTATAGTATATAAAATAAAACTATCTGAAAAATATTTAAACAATGAACTAGAATCACTTGCTATTCCTTCCCCATTTGTATATCCAACACCAAAGTTTTCAAAGTATGCAAATATACCGTGTTCAGTATTGTCTTCTCCTTCGTGATAAAAAAGTTTAAAATTATTTTCGTTGAATCTACTTACATAGAATGCACCTCCATAATTTTTACTTGCTAAATTACCTAAGTTTCTATATGCATTTGGTTTTGTAAATAAATCCATATACATAATTTCAGCCATAGCAGGTGGGTCTAACACTTGAAAATAATCTGTATATTGAGTATCTTCATCTACTTTAATAGTTCTACTACTAATAAAATCGTACCAGTATTTTCCGTCGATTTCTACAGGCCAAAGTACGCCACCTTGTCCACCGTCCCATATAGGAAAGTCATCATATAAACTAAAATGTCCTCCCTCATTAAGTAATACATAAGATCTACCAGTAGTTCTAACAATGTCTAAATCACCGTCATGGTCAAAGTCTAATATATGTATAATACCGCCACCGTTCCACCAGTCAGTACCTGAACCGTTTTCGTATTTTGCAAATTCTGGATTGAAAGTTGATGTAACATCTGAAAAATTACCTGTGCCATCATTCAAAAAGAACTGTACAATATTACCTTGATAGTAAGGGTCATGTCTAGTTGTAGACATAACAATATCTGTAAACCCGTCACCGTTAAAATCAAATGAATCCATGTCTACGCCTATACCATTAGCACCATACCAGTTCGCAGGTAAATTTATAGGGTCTGTACGCCAATCGTTTGAACCATTGTTTAAGTAAACATTACCAGAACTGTTATCTAACCATCCGTAATTACTTGCTAATCCAGGACTTTCCCAGCCTACAGCGACATCCCCCCAACCATCATTATTAAAATCATCTATAGTTGTAGACGTTGCCCAAATTAAACTACCGTTATCCCAGTTAGGTGTATTAAAGTTTGTATTTGCAGTAAAATATCCTGTGCCATCATTAATAAGCATTGTCCAGGGTACTTGCTGATTACATCCTGAGCAAAGATCTAAAGAACCATCTAATTTATAACCTGTTTTAGTTGTTTGCTTTATTGGTAAAAATATATCTAAATCACCATCGCCATCAACATCACCATCATCTACTCTATGAGAAAATATAGGTCCTATATGTTCTGTAAAAAAGAAGTCTGGTAAATTACTATGACTTTTATTTTTAATAATACCGTTATCACTGAGATATAACATACTAACTGAAAAGAAATCAGTTATACCGTCACCATTAAAGTCTGCAATTAAAGGAAAATTATTACTTTGTGCAAATCCGCAAGGATCGTTAGGGTCTGTTTTATCTATTTGTGGGCCGCCACCCCATATACAAGGGAACTCTGAATTTTCAAATATTTCAGGTGCTAGTCTATAATGTCCATTACCATCGTTTATAAATGCCATAAGCAATCCTGCAGGCACCCAATCTAGCGAACCATCAGTATGTCCAACATAATACATATCAACATGTTCATCACCATTAAGATCTGCTTCAAACCAATATCCTCCGTTCTCAAAAGGACCTGGTTGTGTTGATTCTGCCCCCTCATTACTACCGTCATGTTTACCATCTATAGTAATTCTCATGAAACCATAGTCTGCGATTCTAAATTTTTCAGTAGACTCTGCAAGACCTTCAGTAGTAAAAGGAGACATTCCATAAGTAGCAACTACATTACCATATACATCATCAAAAGATTGTGTAAAATCATCAAAAGGTATTCTTTGGTCTGTTGGTCCAGTAGAATTACTACCCCCTGAAGGAGGTGGTGTTGGGTCTGTTGTAACTAAACCAGCACTACCGCCACCACTAGCACAAGATGTAATTAATATTCCTATTAAAAATATATTAAATAAGTTCTTTAACATGTTTACAGTTCCCCCTAAAAGTATATCCTGGGCAAGAACACTTACCATCTTCTATAGTATATGTTTTACCACTAGAACTCTTAATAACAATTACATCAGAAGATAATTCTTCTGGACGCTCACCAATCTTGGTAAATTTACGTCTGCTTTTAGAAAACTGTTTAATTGGATTTTTAAATACTTTATCATTGTACTGAACAAGTTGACCTGAACTATTAACATGATAAACACCATTTGCAACTGGGTACTTTCCCCAATCTGTTACTTCTTGTAGTATTTCAATCATTACGCCGCCTCGTGAACTTCTTTAAGTAGTTGTGGGTCCCTTTGATCAAACCATCCATTTGCAGTTTTATACTGACATTTGTAGTTATCTCTAGTGTTACCTACACCAGGTGTCCATTGCTCTGCTTTACCAGTAATGC
>Ga0213869_10002856_pt1 | contig 11768 bp, 15 predicted proteins | sample PICome_10_FD_160083 | JGI IMG/M metagenome (GOLD analysis project Ga0213869, IMG submission 160083) | Coastal seawater microbial communities near Pivers Island, North Carolina, United States - PICO132 | ecosystem: Environmental > Aquatic > Marine > Coastal | place: USA: North Carolina...
CTTAGTAGTTGTGGTGAAGTTTGAAGCATATGCTCAACTGCTTCGAGAATTTTGTGATTCATGATTTTTCGTAGATCCTATTATGTGTATTGTTACAGCGAACAAATGTTGCACACTTACTTAGTTGTTTTAATTTATTGGCTCCAACATATGTACATGTTGAACGAATACCACCTAGCAAATCTTGTACTGTAGCTGCTACAGCACCTCTGTAAGGAACAAGCACTTCACGCCCTTCTGATGAACGATAGTCTTTGAGTCCACCAAAATGTTTTGTGTTAGCCGCATCACTACTCATACCGTAGAATTGCACAAACTGTTTTTCTTTGTATACTGTTTCGTAGAATCCATCACCTGCTTTAGTTACTTCATTAGTTTCGTAAGTCTTAGTAATTACTTCGCCGCCGCCTTCATCGTGACCGGCAAGCATACCACCTAGCATTACAAAGTCTGCGCCGGCAGCAAAAGCCTTAGCCACGTCACCAGGGCAGGTACAGCCGCCATCAGCAATAATATGTCCGCCCAAACCATGAGCCGCATCTGCACATTCGATAACTGCCGAAAGTTGGGGATACCCCACGCCAGTCTGAATGCGAGTAGTGCATACACTACCAGGGCCAATTCCCACTTTAATGATATCTGCTCCAGCAAGTATAAGTTCCTCCGTCATTTCTCTTGTTACTACATTTCCGGCGATGATTACAATATTTGGTATTGCTTTGCGCACATCACGCACTCGAGATGCAAAGTGCTCACTATATCCGTTTGCAATATCCATGCACACGTACTTCAAGTTGTCTTTGCAATTATCGTATACCATACACAGCTTTTCAAAGTCTGTATAACTTGTGCCAATACTCATTGCTACATTATCTGTACGCTCTTCAATACCTGCATTAAAGTACTCAACAAGTTCATCTACTGAGTAAGTTTTAACCAAGCAAGTAAAGATGTCACCTTCAGCAAGTTTGTCAGCCATTTCAAATGTGCCAACACCATCCATGTTAGCAGCCATAATAGGAATACCACGATAGTGATAGTTTGGAATACGCAGACCTGGCTCATAGTTACGAAAGTTTGTTTTACGTTCTAGTGAAACTTCACTACGACTTTTTAGTGTACTGCGTTTTGGTCTAACTAATACATCACTGTAATCCAATTTGATATCTGTTTCAATACGCATTGTGTGTATCCTTCTGTTACAACTCAGTTTACTTTTATTTTTCACTAAGAGCAATATTAAAATTCAATTTTTTAGATTTTGGCAGTATTTTATCACTCGTTTGTTAATACTAACTTTTCTAAATCGTATATTGTAAATTCGCTGTTTTCATTGACAGCGACTTTTTCGCCCATACGGTCAAACACTTCGCTATCATTGCCTTGTTGTGTTTGATTTTTGTGTGCTTGCACTTCGTCTAACCAGAATTGATTGTAGTATTCGGAGACAACATCTCCGGAAAATGAAAATTGATATACTCCATTGAATCCAAAATACAGATTGTTATCGATGTATTCCGGCGGGTCTTGATTTTTGTTACGGTAATCTTCTACCATATTATCTGGCCATTGTACAAAAAATGGCATACTATAAAGAACAGTTTCCATAATTTTAATATTGTCAATGTGAATTGAAACTAATTCTACGCTCAAGTCGCCAATAATGTTGCCTTGTGTATCTACTATGGTATCCTGATTTGTTTTGTTGTAATGTTTTATTTCTAAGATATTACGGTCATGTGAGTCGAACTCAAACACAAAGTGCTTGATACCTGCGATTTCTCCATCATAATGCTCGACATTATTAATAGACAGATTCACGGTCGGTTTTTTATTGTCTGTATAGTTAGCCCGGAGAGCAATTTCAACTTTCATTGATTTTTAAAACTTTCTTCTATTAGGTCTTGAATAGCATGCAAATTAGCGCCGATGTCTAGTACAACTCTGGCCTGATCACTTCTGTTTAAAACCCAATGGACATATCGATAGTTGTTAATGAGATATGCAGTTCTTTCAACAATAGGAACATTTCCCCATTTATAAAATCCAAACTCATTGCCTTCGCTCCAATTAAGTGCAACATATATTTTGTTTAACCCACTATGGGCCTCACAGCGATCAACATGAGGAAATAAATAACCACCTGGTGGCAACACGTAAAAGTTTACTATGTTAATGTCTTTTTGGTTAGGAAAAATATCTTCGACGAACGTCCTAATAGGATGAGATTCATCTAGTCTCCAACTAAAATCAATACTGTTCCTGTGAATCATGCACAAACGGTCTTCGTCGTTGTCTTTGTTTTGTCCCTGCGTTAAGTCCATCCAACTATCCCAATCGCTAGGTCCAAACAATACTTGCCCGTTCCATTCCCTAACCTGATGGTCGATGTCAATTTTTTCTTGTTTACTAGTAAACTTCCATTGTTCTCTCCAGCTAGAGCTTTGCTCAACTGCACGGTCAAACACTGTTTGATCAAATTCAGGAACTGGTATATTCAATTTGACCCACGGAATTCCACTGTCTAAGAAATTATCCAGATCAAATTGGTTATTTTGGCTTACTTCTTCGATTAGTTTGGGAAATTCATGCATCGTAACTGTCCATTAAAAATTTCCAAATTGGAGTTTTGATATCGAGTTCAAAAGTTCCATTGTGGTACATAACTGTTCCAGGTTGGTAATAATCTGGAGGTGAAAAGTCTTTATAAAAATTCTCATCGTAACAAGGATAAAACTTGCCAGCAAACAAAAAATGCTGCAAATCAATATCGTCAATAGCTATTGATTTAAGTTCTACAAATGTATCGTGTTTGCTATCGGTTATATGAACTTTGTCTAAGAACTTGATATTTAACTGATCCACTGGTGCAAAGTCAACATCTAAATCAATACTAAACACACCGTGGTTAACTGGAAAATATTGATCAGTTTCATGGTGACGAGTACTTACTTTTATTTTTGGATTTCCGCCTGCAACAGATCCGTGAAACTTTAATTCAACTCTCATTTACTACCTCTGCAGTTAGCCCATTTTGTTCTCTATCATAACTTATGTTTTCTATTAGTGTTGTGCTTTGCTCGGTCATACTACTAACTTCATTCCAGCTACTAATCAATTGCTTTAAGTAATTCTTTGATTCAAACACCGGGTATCCTAATGCTTCACATCTGGCTTGTAGTATAATTCTTCTGCGTAGTCTTTCTTTGTATGTAAGTGTTGGATTATCCATACTTACCCAATCATTGATGTGGTCGTTTGCTTGAACAATGTTTAACTCATCTTTATTATCATATAGTGGAGTATTTTTGAGCAAATTCAATGTTAGTCCCAAGTTGACTTCTTCGATTGTGCCAGCGTCAAGATAAGGTTTGTATCTTTCAAACATGTCAACTGTTAGCTGAAAGTCGTCGATTGTTTCTGTAGGATATCCTACCAACATCAACATTCTAACTTTAATTCCTACTCTGTTTAATTGTGCCATAGTATAGTCGAGGTCTTCTTGACTATAGCCCTTTTTCATGTGCTCTCTTACTGCCGGAGATCCACTTTCAATGCCAATTAACATAGTGCCTGCGCCTGCTGCTGCCATGTTATCAAAGTCTTCTGGCGACATTTGTCTCGGGTTGCGTACAATAAAATGTGTATCCCATATAAAACGCTTTTCTTCAGGCATAGACAATCTGTAATCGGCGAGATCGCTAATCATTTCTCTAAATGCTTTCATACTGCCATTAATTAAACTATCGGTAAACCTAAATGCGTTAACACCATATTTTTCAACTTGGTGCTTGATTTCTGCAGCAATACTTTTCCCGCTGCGATAGTAATACTTTGGCCACATACTAGCTATGTCGCAAAAAGTACACTTTCGCACACACCCTCTGCTGCCAGTAATAGGCAATGCTTCAAGTCCTTTGCGATTGGTATAGGTTTTTAATTCATAATCGTCATAGTTTGGAAAAGCTATACTATCAACATCAACAATTTGCTGCGGCGGTATTCCATTAATACCCGGATACACAGTATTGCCGTTTAACAACTCTATTAGAGATAACTCGCCTTCTCCCCGTATATAAGCATCAATGATTTTTTGACTATGCAGCGTTTCTGCAAACGTAAAATCAGTTGCAATGCCACTGCCACCGATTACAATTTTTATATCGGGTCTGCGCTTTTTAATAGCAATTGCTAGCAATCTCGTTGCACGTTGACTGTTGTATGTAAACACACTCATGCCTACCCAAGTTGGATTATTTGCAATTATTCGGTCAGCCCATTCTTCGAATATGGGCTCAAGGATTTTCCATGTAGTCTGGTTGTAAAAAGTATAATATAGAAAAAAATTATTAACAGCATTCATTGTGTCGTGATTGGCAAATTTTAGATCTATTTCGGCATTTAGATCTAAAATCTTACTATCAAAGCCATGTTTTTGTAAGCTTCCTTTAAGGAGAGCTGCTCCAGCTGGAGTATAGCCAAAGTCGTCTACAATTCTTGGTGGTATCACCAGTATAATATCTGTCATAACATTATTATTTAGTGTTAGATTTTATGTGCATATGTTGTAGTATACGGACTTTAAATAGGAATTGCAATATTTTTAATCAAACTCGATTCGATCAAACTCCAAAATTTCTGTAGAATTAACTATCGAGTAATATTGATCCATATTGTTAACTTTTCCAATTTTAGCAGCACCTGTATTATATAAAATTTTCTCAGCAGTATGTTTTTCTACAAACTCAGGATCTTTTTCAATAAATGTATTTAAAATTTTCTGTTTATCAATTTGAAAATCTAAGGTGCTAATAACAACAGCTGGTTTTATTCTATCATGAAATTGTAATGTGCTGTTAAGATCTGTGTAATCATTTTCTAGATAAATTTGCCAAGGATGATGCCCAACATGAGGATTTATTAATATAATATCTCCAGCAGCAATTTCCGGCGCAAACACAAAATCGTCTGGCAAGATATGATGGTCATCAGTAAGCCACTCAACTTGTAAATTGCATGGGCGACCTTCTTCTACGCCATGTTGAATACCGTGCAAACAATGGTGTAATTCGTAAATTAACCAATGGTATTCTTGAGGAATTGACTCATATCCATGTAAACCAACTGAATATTCTAGATCTTTGTGCAATTTCGCTGTAATGTCGATTGTATAATCATTTCTCAGCCAATTCCAATTTAATTCTTCTTTAGCAATTCTAGCCAGATAGCGTAGTCTCTCACTTGTCCAATTTAGATTATCTATAAAAAATGGTTTTTGTTCTTCATAATGGCGTTTAACAATTTCAAGGTACAGATCGCCAGTCTTGTTATTGTCAATTGAGATTTCCATTGGATCAAAATTTTTAAAAAATAGTTTCATACTTATAAATCCAAAAACATATCAAAGTGATCGTCTAGTGTCATGTTGGTATTTACCAGTTGATCATCCCAGGTTGTAAAAACATCCACAATGTCAAAGCTATATTCGTAACGTTTCCAAAAGTTGTAAATGTCTGGCGTCTTGCTAGCCCATCCTGCTTCACGTAGTTTGTCATCACGTTCTTTGCTCAAACGGCATGTTGGCATATTACACGCTTGCAATGGAGTAATAACTTCTGCTAACAATAAGTCACGTATACGACTTGCTGGAACCATGTGTTCAAAAATACCATTGCCCTCAAGCCCACGCTCAATATAATGTGCGCCAAAGTTTTCTTTGATGCAGTATTGATGATAACGGCGCAATGCATTATCAATGTCATCACGGATCAATCGATATGTTTGTTCGTCGTTCTTTGTGCTACGATATAATTCTACTAGACGTTTTAAATTTGCTGTAACGTATGCGGCTGTTGCCGCATACGATTCTGTGCTACGTTTAGTTTTAGTATAAACTGGAGCAGTAAAATTTTCTAGTGCTTCACGTAACATTATGCAAACTCCTTAATTGGAAACAATCCAGCAACTGGGTTAGTAGCAACTTGCATTTTAGCGCCTTCCCCGTGGTATGGCAAGTTCATCATACCTCCATTGAGCATGTAAACTTCACGCAAGAAGTTTGACATAGCACTTGGGGCACTCCAGGTTGCACCAGGGTTAACGTGTTCCCATTGACGCTTGGCTTTGCTATGCACAATTGCACTACTTTTAAATGTTTGCTTTACTTCTGCTAACACATCATGCATCCAGCCTTCTGGAAGTTCACGATGGTTTTGATCTAAACGTGCCAGTTCATACAATCCAATAAACACACCCTGATCAATTTCTTCTTGCATTGGAAAGAAAGTTGTAATTGCATCTAAGATGTTGTAAACCAACTTGCCGCTGTTGTCTGCTTCGATGCCTTTTTCTGCATACTTAAAGTGTGAAAAGAAGTAATCATTATCACCACGCATGCCTGGGCTTTTGCGTGTGCCTTTGTCCTCTAAGTCAACATTTGTTTTGTCAAACTGATCTTGCAGTGTACGAGCAATTACATTTTTCTGTTCACGGCTACCCAGTTTGTAGCGTGTCAAACGGTTGCGGTGAATGTCTTGTGGTCCAAGTTTCTTGGTGCTCATGTTGCACTCTTCAAAAGCATAACTTGGGAATTGAATGTCATCTGTTTCGACTATAATACAAGGAACAGTGTCAAATCCAAGCAATGCTGTCATAATTGTACGATGTTGACCGTCATATGTTATAATGGGCGATTGCTGGTTGTTTAAATCAAACACATCTGTGCAAGCACTTGCCGGTGCACACAACCTCGGATCATAACGTTTAATAAGGCTAACAATGTGTTTGATGATTACATCACGTTGTACTTCGTAATCAATCCACAACAAATCAATTGGAAGCATCATACTGCCAATTGGAAACTTGTGCCCATTGGCATCTACTCGTGCTCGTAGTGCATCTAATTGTTCTTGTCCAATTCCGTACTCTGCTGCAAGTGTAATTTTAACTTCTGCAATTACGTCAGTGAGTTTGCGTGTAAGTCTTTTAGCCATTTTGTTCTTCCTTTACTATAAAGTTACTCTAGGCACAATGCCCTTTGTTACAATATTAATATAGCATTAAGGAAACAGGTTGTCAACCAACTATTTGGTATTTTAGAACAAAAAAGTTATTAATGGTTCTTTTTTTCAGCTTCCTGGACAATTGCAGGATCTACTGTTCCATTTTCCATTAGTACATTACGATTAGCCAAATGTGCTACTTCTACGTCTGCTTTATTTTGACCATGATATTTAACGGCGTGTCCTTCGGCAATCATTACATCGGTTACCATGCGATCGTCACCTAAAACAAAATCTCCAAGAATACGACCAAACTTGCCCTTCATGTCTTCGCCATCTTTTGCAGCAAATGTTTTAAGAAGGCAATCTTTTTCAAGTAATTCTTTTAGTCTATTCTTAGCTGCTGTGCCAAATACTTTTTCAACTTTGTCACTTGTGCGAGATTCAGGAGTATCAATTCCCATAATACGAACACGTTCATCTTTTAACCATATGCCAAACCCTAGGTCGATATCCACATCTACTGTGTCGCCATCGACTATTTTGACTATTTTGCATTTATATTCGTACATTAAATTGATTCCTTATTTCCCTATCATTTATTTATTTAATATAGAATATAAATGCAAATCAATAGTAATGTAGTCTGTTAATATATTAACTGGTTATATTAAATATCACTAATAACTAAATTACTGAATAATATAACGTTTTAATATTTTAGGAATCTAAATGTCAAGAAAAAGTTCACTATGTGGCTCAATTAAAAATGTAGCTTTTGTATCGGTTGGGTATTTTGACTATAGTGCATTAGTACACGGTATAACTGGTTTTATACTTGGCGCATTAACAAGCACAATATTTTGTAATATAATGATATAAACAGAGCTAGTTAACTAGCTCTGTTTTTATTTAACTGTTCTATTATTTCTTTGTACCACTTACGAAGTTGTAGAACATTTCAGCAGCTTCAAGAACTTTATCAGCACCTGGTACAGTTGGCATTTCTACAGTGGTTACAATTTCATCATGCTCTTTGCGAACTGATGTTTCAAACGCACCAAACTTTGCGTAATAGTCTTGCCATGCTTGACTCTGCGCCATTTCTAGTACTTTTGTGCGGATTTCGTAACCATTCTTGTTTGGTTTTACTTGTGGCATTGCAGACTTCATCATGTCGGCAAATTGTTCGAATTGTTTTGTCATTTGTTCGTTCATAGTTTTTCTCCTGTGTATCTATGTGTGTATTGCTACATTAATAATGTAACATAGTATTTAGTGTTTGTCAAGTACTACTTTATGAAGATAATTGATCTGCCATGTTGTGATTTACATCGGCATGACCTTGCTCGTCTGCACGTACAGCAATTACAACGTCACGCAATCTAGCATCTTCTTTTAGTGTGTAGTAGTCTATTGCGATCTGTGGAGCAGGTGTGTTGCTTACCCTTCCACTGTCGATCTCTTCGAGGTATTGAGTATAGCTTATGACCGCTTGATCTTCAAAGTATCCTACCATGCGATGTGCTGTCTTTGGAAACAACACGTAAAGTACAAAGTAGAAGTGCCAAAACACAAACTGAGCAAACATTATAAGCAAACGTTCGATCCAGTTAGGTTTAGCAATTTCGATAAAGATCATCAAATGCATACGCTCATTTTCTGCTTCGTCGAGTAGTGTTTTAATCCACCCTCTATCATCTGGCTGCATCTTTCTTAGGCTACGCAAGTGTTGCCACATGCCGGCTACCATACCAGGAACACCTGCTACAGTTTCAAGCACCACAGCTCTATGTCCGTAACGTTTGGCAAAGAAAGTATCCGCAAACCAGCGAAAGCTCATAGTTAAGCCGTATGCTACTCGATCAGAAAGTTGGGTACATTGCATGTTTGTATTCACTAATACGTTGTGCTTCTTTGTACAAGCCTTTATTGCGCAGTTGTTGAATAGCCATACAGTAACTACGGTATTCCATTGCTTTAATAAATCTATTCCACATTATCTGATCTCCAACATTAATCGTTTTGCTTCTTTTGTATAACCTAGACGATGCAATTCAGCGGCAGCTCTTGCTCTACCTATCGATTCCATTAATGCCCATGTGCCACGAGCAAATGCTTTGATTGCAGTCCAAAAAGGATTGACAGTGTAATTCATTACTAGTGTAGTCATTACACCCACCCGTTTAAGTTACGATTAACTTCTGTGACTGTTTTGCCTTTTGGATATGATGTATGTGCGATATGCCAAATGTCACCGCGGGCGATGCCAATATCATTTAATTCTTTGGTAGACAGTGCCGATAGTTGTTTGATTGTTTCGCGAATGTCTTTGCGTCTTTGTAGTTCAATACCTACGTTTTTAAAGTAGGTAGCAACTGCAGCAAGACCGACCCAGTTAAATGTGTTTGCTACTATAGTAGTCATTTTTAGTTTCCTTGTATATATGTATATGTGATCCGAGTCTAACTTTTGTTAGCTTTACTCCTTGTACAAATATATTTAACATGAATCTGAGCGTTTTACTAGTGCTTATTGCGCAAAGACGTTATGCGTTTAGCACATAGCTTGCTGTATCATTGATAAATCTTCATAAAACTGTTACAAACTCTTCATAAAATTGTTACAATTATATGCTATTATGTTCTATAAATAAAATTGTAGACACAGAGACAATATACACACATACACATAACGCCTACTGGGCATATAGTCTGTCTACCTTTTATTTGTCAAATAAAGAAAGGTAAACAAATGAAAAATTTAATCGCAGCAGCAGCGGTCACATTAATGGCTACAGCAGCCACAGCACGGGACAACATCCAAATCGCAGGCTCGTCAACCGTACTACCATACGCTTCAATCGTAGCAGAAGCATTTGGTGAAAACTTCAACTATCCAACACCAGTAGTAGAATCAGGTGGGTCAGGTTCAGGACAAAAGCGTTTGTGCGAAGGCATTGGTACAAACACAATTGACATTGCTAACTCAAGTTCAATCATGAAGCCAGAAACAGCAGAATTGTGTGAAAAAGCAATTGGTGCATTTGCAGAAGTACGCATCGGTTATGACGGTATTGTATTTGCCGCACGTCATGTAAACAAAGGCTTTGAAGACATGACAGAAGAACATCTGTATCACGCACTAAAAGCAGACAGCCCATACACAAACTGGAATCAAATTGATCCAAGTTTACCAGACACAGAAATCTTAGTGTTCCTTCCAGGTACCAAGCACGGCACTCGTGAAGTGTTTGAAAAGAAAGTTATGATTACTGGCTGCAAAATGGCAGGAGAGTTTGATAATTCACTTGACAAGAAAGTTGCTGAAAAACAGTGCTACAAAGTTCGTAGAGATGGACTTAGTGTTGACATTGACGGTGACTATACAGAAACACTAGCATCAATGGAAGCGAACAAAGGCGGCATTGGCGTGTTTGGTCTTTCGTTTTTGTTGAACAACACAGATCAAATCTATGCAGCAACAATCAGAGGCGTAGAAGCAACTACAGAAACAATCTCAAGCGGCGAGTATCCAATCAGTCGTCCGCTACAGTTTTATGTAAAACTAGCACACATAGATGCTATTCCAGGTATGCGTGAATACATTGAGTTCTTTGTGTCAGATGAAATTGCTGGTCCAGATGGCCCACTAGCACAGTATGGTCTAGTGAGTGATCCAGAACTTGCTAAAACACAAGAACAAGTATCTAACTTTTAATAAAAATACTTAGAAACAATTGTATCAACTGTTATTTGATTAGCAGTTGATACAAAAGTCTAATCGCATAAATAATACTAACATTTATAAGAGTAGACCCTCATGCGTTTTAATGAAATTGTAACAGAATTATATGAATTTATTTTTGAAACTCCGGCTGATGATATCATACCCGATATGCAGGCACTGGGATTAGATGACTATCGCAAAGACAGCGGACAAAAGCTCAGTGTGTATGTACCGCACAAAGAGCGCAAACAAACTATCCAAACACTGCTAAAGAGATTGCCAGATGCTACTTACGATCCAAATGCTCCAGGAAGTAGTTTGGGTTTGATTATGTACAAAGGCGGCAAGATACAAATTCGTCCAGCTGGCGGAGCAGGAACACAAAGCGCCGGACTAGCAAACGAGCAACAGTTAGTCGATGCTATTAATCGTTTTGTTAGCGAAGTGGGTCCATTGGATATAACTTTTGTAGGAGACAACGGTAAAAGTATAACAGCAAAAGGCGTTACTAAAGCCAATAGTGCAGGTGCCGATACTGCTGGTAGGAAGAAAAGTGATGTAAATCTTGTCGCACAAGGCAAGGTTGTACCTATCAGTCTCAAAAAGAACAATGCCGAATATTGGGAAAGTGCCGATACACTTTGGGGACATAAAGCCGATCAGATAATCGAAAAATTAGTTGCTGCTGAAAAAATCAAATTGACTAAAATTGGTAAAACTAGAAAAACCGATGGTGCCGAATTTGTAAAAGTATCACCAGAAGTTGCTGTACAGGCTACTCCAAAAGAAACACTGAACGTTGTATTTGGCAGCGACATACTTGGTCAAGGTGGGGTTGTAAAGCAAACATTTGATGACGAGCACTATACACTCGACGGCAATCAGTTAACAGTCACAGCCGATATGGTAATTACATCTCCCGACGATATCCCAGAAGCTAACCGAGTATATTGGCTAATACGCAATGATAGTTCAAGAACAAGGCCCAAGCACAAGTACCCGGGCCTTAGAGTTCTAGCAAGTTATAAAAAACGTATC
>Ga0213869_10002864_pt1 | contig 11746 bp, 7 predicted proteins | sample PICome_10_FD_160083 | JGI IMG/M metagenome (GOLD analysis project Ga0213869, IMG submission 160083) | Coastal seawater microbial communities near Pivers Island, North Carolina, United States - PICO132 | ecosystem: Environmental > Aquatic > Marine > Coastal | place: USA: North Carolina...
CAGACATTGTATCCTCATTTGGTTCTCTAGGATATAATTACATTTTTAAAGACCCCTTCTGCTATTTAGTGGAAGGATTTTTTTTTAAATAATAATTATTTAATATCCATTTAATACTTATTTAATATCCATTTAATAATTATTTAATATCCATTTAATAATTATTTAATATCCATTAAATATTTTATTTATACTAATTTTATTAATAAATTTAAAATTTTTTTTTTATTAAATTAAAATAATTAATTAAAAAATAAAACAATATTTTTATCAATAGTATATATTAAGATGAATTTTCAGATTTATCCTTTTGAATCAATAAATATTGATAATATAGAATTAGGAAATCCTTTTTCCTACGGAGAAAATTATAATTTAATAAATTTATATATTAAAAATAAACAATTTGTATCAGATACTTTATATCAACCTAGCTTAAGTAAATCAAGTTTTGTAATTCAAACACCTATTATGTTTATTCCACAAAACCTATTCTTTATTAATGATAGACCATTTTTATCTATGTCTTTTAAAAATGAAGAAAATGATGAATTAAACACAGAGTTTAAAGAATGGATAAATAGATTAGAAATAGATTGTTATAAATTAGTCAAAAAATTAAGAAATAAGAATAATAAACCTTATAAAAAATTAAAAATTAATAAAAAACATTTGGTTCCCTTAATTAAAGATGACATTTATACTAAGCAACAAAAAATGATAATTCCAATTAATTTAAATACTTCAAAGTGTGTATTAACTCATAATGGTCTTAGATCTAAAGATCATTACCTACCAGAATGGAACATAAGTACACCAACATATGGATTTTGCGTAATTGGATTTAAAAATATATGGATTAAAGAAGGTGCTTGGGGAATAAATATGTTTTGTTACTTGACTAAAGTAATGCCATCTCACATGTTAGATCCAATTAATATCAACCCTGATATGGACTATTTACAAATATTGAATAAAACTTTTAAACCTAGTCTTAATGTTATTAAATCAGGTTCATCAAATTCAAATATTAGTGATTTGAGTTATAGAAGACAAGTTGCTTTTATAAATAATTCTGAAAATTCAAATATTGTAGATATAGATACTAATATTAGTAATAGTAATGATATATTATCAAAAGTTAATCTAGACAATAAATTCATTGAAGATTTAACAAAAAATAAAGATGTATATCAAAATTACTTAAAAATGAAAAAAATCGGAGTACCAGTACCTGCTATATTAAATAAAATTGAGAAAGAAGGGTTAAATCCAAAAATACTAGATATATCTGACGATGAATTTAATATGATAATAACTAGTTCAAATACTAAATTAAAGAGGTGTTCTAAAGTTAAAGTAGTATTATCAAAAGAAAAAAGAAACTATTCTGAAACTGATGAAGAGAATGATGGATCAGTAATAATGAGACAGAATACTATGTCAAAATATGAAGTAAAAAGAAATGATATTGAAAATAGAATGAATTTGTTTAACGATATAAGTTCAGGTGTTAAATTAAAGAGAGCTTCTCCTGTTAAAAGAAAGAAAATAAATAAAAAAGATATTAGAGTACCATCATTAAATCAAATTAAGATTGCTCTTAAAAGTTTAAATAAAACTTCAATTGATTTAGTATAAATATTTTTACAAATAAATAAAAATAACTTTTTTACAAATAAATAAAAATAACTTTTTTACAAATAAATAAAAATAACTTTTTTACAAATAAATAAAAATAACTTTTTTATTATTAATTTGTTTATTTTTTCTATTTCTATTATAAGTGGATAAGATGAATTTATTAAATTTTCACGCTTTGATTATAACAATAGTATTATTAGGATTAGTAGTTGTATTTGTTAGTAATAAATTAACATATGTTGAATTAGCATTTATTGGTTTTGGTATCTTCTTAGTAGTAATTTCTACAATGAATCATACAGAAAATAAACATAACCTAATTTTTAGTGAAGATGACACTATATATGTATATTCTGAAAATGAAAATAAAAAATTATTAATTGAACCAAAAGATGTTACTAAAGCAGAAGAGGAATTACCACAAATTAAAGAAGCTAGTGGTCCCCTCGATAGTCTTTCTCCACAAGAGTTATCTAAAAGATTACATTATTTATATTATGCAACAAGTCATCCATATCAAAAAGTTTCTTACAAAGATTATGAAACACATGCTGATAAAGTATTACAAGAAGATAATTCGTCATTAGCTCCTAATGATCCTAAATTTCATTCATATTTATTAGAATATTATCCTGAATTAACTAAAAATCAAGTATCTTCTAGAGATTGCTTAAATGGAGGATATGGAGAGGATAGTTGTTATCAACATCCTAAATTCTTTCAAAATTTAGAAGGAGACAGTTTATTAAAAGAAGGTGTTAATAATAAAAATAAACATCATATTTTAAGAGAAGATTTTAGTTCTCAATTATTAAAAAATCAAGTATCATATCAAAGAGAAATTCATCATGTATCAGACAATTCCTTAATTGATAATTCTCCTAGCAACCCTACTTACTTTAGACTCATTAATAATGATTTATGTAGAGGTTGTACAGTACGAGAATGTTCATCAGATAAAGGATGTCTCCAACAAAATGAATTATTTTTATAAAAATAATAACTTTACTTTTTTTATCTGTTTTAATTAAAGAAGATGAACTTAACAACATTATTATTGATAGTTTTAATTTATATGTCACTCATGATTATAAGTATGTTTATAGAAGAAGTAAAACTTAGAATAGCTTTTTACTTAATTGTAGCTTTGGGCACTCTTTGTTTTATTAATCTATATTTAACATTTACTTATTATATCAAATTAAGAAATGAACCAGGTATTGCAGGTGCTCCTGGTCCAAAAGGTGATCAAGGTTCAAAAGGTGATCAAGGAGGATGTTCATACGCTACTAAATGTGGCATAGATGGTTCAAGACCTATGATTGTTAATGCTGTTAACGCTATGTATCAAATAAATAAAAAATGTCTTAATGATCCTAATTTAGATACATGTGGTGATAAAGAAACATTAGATAAAGCAAATCCTTTACACCAACAAATAAACCTTTTAGAAAAAATTGCAAATGAAACTTCTATGTCCAAAGAACAATTTAGAAAAAAAATAAATGTTTGTTTAGAAGACCCAGAGGGTTGTTTATAATTTTTTTAATTTTTTTAATTTCTAGATACATAATAAATAGAGAAAGACAATGTTTATATTTTATGTGTTATTATTTATAATTGGTATTTTAGGTTCTTTGGCCTTAGGTTTTAATATAAGTCAAGAAATAGAAAATACAACAATATATATATTATTCTGGATGTTATATCTAGTAACTATTACTACATTTGGTAATATTATAGCATCGGGATACTACTATTACCGTATGAAAGATAAAAGAGGACCTCAAGGACCCAGAGGTGAAAGAGGTGATTCTGGATTAGATGGTGAGGTAGGACAGTGTTCAAGTGATTGTAAAGATAATATTTGTAGTAAACAAATTTTGGAAGCAGTTATTCAAAGATTACATGATAGAACAAATGAAAATGTTACTGTTAGTGTTAATAATGTTTACATTAAACAAAAGATTAAGCAAATGTGTAGTTCTAATGAATTTAAACAAATTGCTCCTTTTAAAGGACCACAAAAACTAATTGCTTATTTAATTAAAGTATGGCAAGAATGGACTGATTTATTATTTGATGCTGCTGGATTAAGATATTTTGAGACCATTGGCGCAGAAATGGAATTTGAATGGTTAGCTGAGAATCCTTTTAATACAATAAAAAAATATGATGTCTTTTATTGGGGATTAGGTAATAACTATAAGCCAAGAATTATTAATGATTGTAAAACCAAGCAAAAAGATGGATCAGAATTATCTATGGTAAACTTGATAAGAACTAATATGTATGAATCAATTACTGATACTACTGGTATTTCAAGTGATAAACAAGTTAGTTTTTGGAGACCAAAAATCATTACTTATAAAGGAGAAGTTTACTATCCTATTGGAGATATCATAGGTCCAATTGATAATAAAGATAATGCCGATGTAAAAAGATTTATTGGCGATTTACAAATATCAACCAAACAAAAAAGTCCAAATAAAGAAACTATGTTAGTTAGTGGGAATGTAAAACCTCCATATAAATATAAACTGATTTGGGATACTTCAACAATAGGAAGTAATAAAAATTTTTGGATTTGGAGACCTATAGGTCCTAAAACTAGAAATGGTCATTATATTGCGTTAGGAGATGTTATAACTACGACACCATATCCTCCATCTACTGGTATTGCTGCTCCTATTAGATGTATTCATGAATCTGCATTAACTAAAATTAATCACAATAGAAAAATTGTTTGGTCTTCAAAAGGAAGTAGTGATTCATTACTTCAAACAAATATATTAGGGTTCCAAAAACTTAATGAAAATTTTAATCCTGCTTCTCAAAGTAATGGATATCATTTATTTAGAGCCACAAAAGGTTTACTTAATATGATTGATCCAGAAGATAGAAATGAGCAATTTTATAAAGTAAATAATGATAATATAGATAATTCTAATACCCCAGGTAATATTAATATTAATAAGTTAACATCTGATGTAATGAAAGAGGGAGATGGTTACCAAAATGTTTCTAAAAAAAGTGGTAGTTTTAGTTTACAAGCTTTCTTAAAATTAAAAGAAAATGGTATATTAAAACATAAAAATACTAATAAAAAATTCTATATTTCATTATCTAATATCGGTGCTGCTAATTCATATATAGTATCATTCAGTAGTCCAAATAAGGATAATAGATCATGTGTTAATTTAATTGAAGGTATTGTTTCAAATGTAACTTGCAATAATTTAGATTCAAATCAATATTTTAAGATAGAATTAACAGGTTATAGTAAAGGTGAATGTAAATTAAGACATATAGAATCTGGTAAATATTTAAAATATGATAGTAACGTTTTTAGTGTAATTAGTAAAACTAATGAAGTTAGTAAAAAACAAGATCCATCTTTATTTATATTACTTTAAGTTAACCATTTTTAATCATATTTTTAATTCTTTAGTTATTATTTTTTTAGTTATTATTTTTTTAGTTATTATTTTTTTAGTTATTATTTTTTTAGTTATTATTTTTTAGTCATAATTATTTAATTATAATAATATCTTATTTTATAATAAGTGGTAAGATGATTACATATTACATAATTTTGTTATTATTTATAGCTATGGTAACAATATTTGTAGGATTACATTTATCTAAAGATATTGAAAATAGTACCTTACTTGTATTATTTTGGATCATATATTCATTAATTACAGCAACATTTTTTAATGTATTTTTGCTTGGATATTTCTGGTCTGTCGTAAGAAAAAAAACTGGTCCTACAGGTATTAGAGGGTCTAAAGGAAATATTGGTGAAAACGGTAGATCTGGAAAATGTGTTGGAAATAGTAATCAAAATATAGCAGTATTCCAAATAATAGAATATTTGGATAAAATTCATAAACTAAATTTAATAAAACTAGATCTAGACACTAAAAATAGTAACTATTCTATACTAAAAAAAGACAATAATTTACAATTAATTAATAATTATATGGATAAAAAAATTAGATTAATGGTATTTAGTAACCAATTTGAGTCACTATTAGAAGTTTTACCTATAGAAAATATGAATTTAGACAATAACGAATTAAATGAATTAGGAGATACACCTAATCAAAATAATAAAAAACAATTGAGTTTAAATTATTTGATATCTTATTTACAACAAATAGTTAGTGAATGGTATCATCTTATATATAAATCAAAGTCTGATTGGTTTTATAATCAATATGATGATATGAAAGCAGACTGGACAGGTGATGATCCATTTATTGAAATTAGAAAATATGATGTTTTTTATTGGGGTACTCAAAGAGCATTTAAACCTTTAAAAGTTGAAGTATGTCAAGATATTCCTGGAAATTATAGAGATCCGAAAATACATACATTGTTAACAAATGATTATGAGTTAGCTTATGATGATGCTAAATCAGGAACCTCAAAGAGAATGAATATTTGGAGACCTAAAAAAGTAACAAATGTTTTTAATGATAAAGAAGTTACATTTTATCCTATTGGAGATGTAATAACTAGTGGTGATCCATCTACTTTTAATTTGAAAAATACTGGTAAAACTATAATAGGTGATTCTGAAATACAGACTGGTAAATCTGGTAATGGTCCAAGTAAAACAACATTATTAGTTGCCGAAGGTTCTGAAAATGGTGATATTTTGGCTGATCCAATAAAATATGAAGAAATGTGGAAACATGAAAAAAAAGTTAGTGTATTAGATGGATCTTATGAAATTGATAAATTAAGAGATGAAGGAAGAATATGGAAACCAGTTGGACCTGAAGGATATACATGCCTAGGTGATATTGCATCAAATAAATATAATCCGAATAATATTAAACAAGACTTATCTGGATTATCAGGAACAGAATTAGAAGAGGCTAAAATGAAAATGGATGATACAAAAGAAGAATATTTAAAATATAACAATTCACTTCCTGAACTTAAATGTATAAAAAATGACTGTCTAGAAGAAATACCTATTGAAAATCTTGATAAAAGAAGAGTTTGGTATTCAAAACAAGGTGAAAATAATATAAAATATAATGGAGAAGTATATACTATAGGAAATTCAATTAATGGAAAAGCAGAAAATTCTTATAATACCTTTAGAGCCGATAATTATTTTTATTTTGACCATAAAAAAGCTTTAGATGCTGATCGAGATAGAAGCATCTCAGATTATGAACATTCAAGAGTAGTAGGACCAGATGGTGGTAAATTTTACCGTATAAAAGATGAATGTTTAAAACAACAAGAATTCGTTCCTAAAAAAATAGATCAAGATAATGCTGATATTGGTATTGGTTGGTATGGTTTACCATCAAATAAAGAATCTAAATATAGTATTTTTCATTGGATGGGACTTATTCCGGAAGGTATGATAACAAATAGTTATGCAAAGAAAAAATTATATGTTATTCATTATGGTGGACCTAAATTAAATGTATATAATGTATTAGTGTATGATAATACAACTGGAAAATACAGTCATGCTTTAGAATCTTCAGATCTAAAAAAAATAAAGGTTAGAAAATTACAAAAAAATAATAATAAGCAACAATTTAAAATAATAAAAAATAATCAATTAAAAGATATCATTCATTTAGAAAATATATTTTCACCTAGGAAATATTTATCTATTGGTAATGATAATACAGTAGAAAATAATTACTCCTTATCTAGAACTAGAGATGTTACTACTAGATTTAAATTTGAAGGAGCTTTTAACTCATTAGATACATTAAAATAAATGAACTTTAGATTTAAACTCCAAAATTTAAATTACAAGAGAACTTTTGATTGTTTCAACTTGTTTCTTTGAATAAGGATGATTAGAAACAATATTTTCTGGAATCCATCTTTCAAAGATTTTAGAAAATTTACACTCTATATTGATATCTAAATCATTATTATTTTTAAACAAATGATACATTTTTTGACTAGTTTTTATATTTGGTATTAAAGCAATACTATCTTTAATTAATTCATTACCTTCAAGATAATATAAATTATAGATATCAGGAGACTCTGTTTTTAGAATTCTAAATACAACATTATTTTTGTCAATGTTCTCGGATTTTTTAGAATTACTTTTAATACTTGATGAAACCATTGTAGAACCTGTATTTTGATTAGATTTACTTTGATTAAAATTATGAGAATCACTTCTATTTGATACTTCTGTTATAGATTGACTAGCCATAATACCGGCTGATTTAGGATCAACTGTATTATATTTAGATTTGCCATCTTGATATGATTCTTGATTATTTAAATCATTACTATTCAAATTGTTTGAATAATCCATTACTGGCATAACATTTTCCATTAGTTCAGGATTTTTTCTTTCAATAATTGAGTCAATATATGATTTTTCAACTACTTGAATTTGTTTATCTCTAGGTAAGATTAGTGCATAATTATTAAATTTAGAGTCTAATGTATTAAATACTAATCCTTTACAAACATATGATAAGTTTGGAATAAAATCTTCAACCATAGTGTCAATTTTATCATAAGTGAATAACTTTTTAATTTGTAAAGGACAAACTTCCATATGAATATCTGGTGTATACTCATCTTTTAAAATATCATACATCATCTCATATTTAGAAAGGATATTTTTTGATTTAGTATCTTGTCCTTTATAAACTAAAATATCAGACAGAATAAAGAACCATTTTCTATCATTGTCTCTAATTAGTTCTCCAGAAAATACTGTTTCTTTTTCAAAAAGTTCATTGGCAAATCTATATTTTACACAATGAATTTTAGGATAGGTATATCCTCCCTTTAATTTTCTATCAATATAAAAACAACAATTAATACCCTCTACTTGAGTTAAAAATAGAACATACGAGTTACCGTTAGTTAAGGTAGATAAAATATGTTGATGATATGATACATTTCTAATCATATGAGGATTTAATGGAATATATCCTCTATCAATAATTTTTAATGGATATTTTTTTTCAATATAATTAATCATATCTTCTTTTGCTTTATTGTTATTTAGATTGCTACATTGTTTGTCGCAAAATGAAATATTGGAAAGTGAATTTCTTAAAGTGAATACCATTTAATAATAAAATCTTTAAAATAATAAATCTGTAATTGAAATTGGTAGATTATTTTTAAATGAATAATTTTTATTGACTAATTTTAATCAATTTTTTTTTTATTTTAATTTCTATTAATTATCTAACCTAATACTAAATAATGAAATATTCAAAAAAAAATAAAATTTATAAGATTACAAAAAGAAACTATTCATACAAACCTAATTTGAGAAAAATGTCAAAACATGGTGGAGGAATAGTAGGGTGGGTAAAACATAAATATAATATGATGAAATTTAATAATTTTTTAAATAAGTTTGCTAAAGCTAAAAAAGAATTAAAAAGTGAATATGAGTCATTTTCTGCTGAATCAGATTTTTATGAACGTGATGCTAAAAGAAAAGCCGAACTTGTGTCCGATTATTTAACTCAAACCAAAGTTAATACAATAGTAAATTTACAAGATTTAACTGATGAACCCTACCAATCTAGACCTGTTTTAAGAAGAAGTGTACAAAAAGATAGAAAATTAAGTCAAAAAAAAATTAAAGAAATAAGAAATAGAATTAGAAGATTGGACAAAGAGCATAAAGGTAATAAAAAAGAGTATAATAGAATGAATAAAAAATTTAATAAAAATATTGAACGCTTTGAGAAGGTGACTGGTAATTATACTGAATTAGCAGGATTTTTAGAAAAGGTTGATTCATTATATAAAAAATATAGTAGACTTAAGGGAAAAGATAGGAGTAATTTATCTAAAAAACATCAAAATATAATAAAAAGGTTTGAAAATAATAATGAAAACTTTAAAAAAGTTAATGCATTTACTGAAAGTTATATGAATAAAACTAATAAGTTTGTTGATGCTTATAGTAATTTAAGAGCGAGAGCTGAATTTTATAATCAACAATTTAATGATAACAAGATTTTAAATTTTGATCAAGATATTAAAAAATGGACAGAAGAAACAGAGAAGTTTTATGATGCATTAAAAGGTTGTAATAAGGAAGGTAAAGATTTTTCTAAAAAATTTCAAAATAACATTCAAAGATGTATTAATGTATTTAATAGATTAAGATCTGTTGATGATGAAAATGGTAAAGTTAGAAAATTAATGGATTACATTAGAAAAATCAAAATACTATTAGAAGGGTGTTTGAAATATCAAAATAAGATTAATGATTTAGTAGAAGTTTTAAAAATTAATTTCTTTAAGAATGAACCAGCGATTAGATTACAATGGGATAGTAATTTAATATTCGCAATGGCTTTTAGAATTGAGAAATTATTAAAAGAAATTGATGGATATTTATCAAAATTAAATAAATCAAATTAATTATCAAAAATAAATAAATCAAATTAATTAATTTAATAAGTTAATAAGTTTATTGTATTTAATAATTGTATTTTTAATATTTTTTTGTATTAATATTTTTTGTATTAATAATTTTATCTCATTAAATATAAATAGTTATAATATGGCAAACTGTAGAGAATTTAATTTTATAGCAAAAGATAACGAACAAAGTAAAAACAAGAAATATGGTGGTAAAAATGGTAATACCTACCCAGGATATATTAATAAAATTTTTTCAGTAACAAACACTGATGGACAAGGTGGTATTGACTTTATTAATAGATTGGGTCATCATGCTAGAAATGTTAGTAATTCTTCTGATACTCGAAATTTTACAATATCAGGACAATTATCAGATTTACAACCTCATGGTGATCCTGGTAATGAAGAAGTTAAATTTTATCCAAGAGTTGATGATAGTACACATAATGGTCAAAGTAGTAATGATTTTGCTTTATTCAATGGTAGTTCTATATTAAAAGGTGCTGATATTAAACATGCAGATATTTTTTTAACTCACACATTATTTCAAGATACAGATAATAATCATATTGTAAAAAAGGATGATAATTTATTAGATAATACAACTATTGAAATAAATGATAATGCAACAAAAATGGAAGAAAATAATGTTTATACTTTTATTGATGAAAATGTAGCAATTAATGGAATAGCAGGAAATAGATGTGAAATTGGTCCAAACATTTATTTAGGTAAGGGTTCTAAAGTTTCAGAAGGTGTTACTATAAATAATTTATTTTTAGGAGAAGGATGTGAAATAAAAACAAATTGGGTTTATGAAAGAAAAGATCCAGATGGTAAAAATGATGATAAAATTTCAGAAATCACTACAAACACAGGTGGAAAAAAATTTTATCATATTGTATATGAAAATGGTACAATTAAGTCAAAAAAAATAAAAGGTGATTTTAGTGATTTACATAATAAAATTTACAATTATTTATGGAAAAAAGATTTTAGTAAATTAAATGAATATGAAAAAAGAAATACATCAAATAAAAATATTTGGATTGGTAAGCACATTAATATTAGTAATAGGATTTGTTTTGAAAAACAAAGAATACATAATGATATTGAGGATCGAACTGCCTTAACTAATTTGATAATTTATAATAAAACTGATACAGTTATTGAAATAGATAGTCATGGATATGAATTTTATCATAATAGTATTATTGAATTAAATTATTATAAGACTGTAATAAAACCATTAAGAAAAAAATTGATTAAAGATGAAGTTTTAAAAAATACTAGTGAAGATAAAATATTTATATTTGTTGAAGATATTGATGAATTAAATTTAGAATATGATAAAAGTACTACCGACGATGAAGATGAAGATACAGATAGTACTAGTAAAACATCTAGTAAAAGTGGTAGTAAAAAAAGCAGTGGTAAAAAAAGCAGTAGTAAAAAGATGAGTGCTTTGGATGCCTTAATAGATGAAGTCATTGTAACAGATAGAGATAAAATAGGTCCAGAAATTAGGATGAGTACAGGAAGAATGAGGGTTTCAAGAGGTTCAACTAGTAGTAGAAGGGAATCTGATACACGTACTAAGGCTTTTACATCAGGAGAAATTTCTGATGAAATTAAGGATATTGCTAGTGATATTCAAGGATTAATAAAAGATTTTAAAGGTAGTGAAGAT
>Ga0213869_10002867_pt1 | contig 11743 bp, 4 predicted proteins | sample PICome_10_FD_160083 | JGI IMG/M metagenome (GOLD analysis project Ga0213869, IMG submission 160083) | Coastal seawater microbial communities near Pivers Island, North Carolina, United States - PICO132 | ecosystem: Environmental > Aquatic > Marine > Coastal | place: USA: North Carolina...
TATAGTGGAGCTGGTGGAGTGGCTCAGAAGAAGAAATTGTTAATTCAAGAGGGTGTTTTTACTTACGATTAATTGATGAATGATAGAGCAGGCGGGCAGGTTAGGCCGACATAGCTTAGTTGGTGGAGCGGTGGACTGTTAATCCACAGGTCGCAGGTTCGAGTCCTGCTGTCGGCGCCATCATTCCTTCCTTGCGAATGCTGCGAAAGCTAGCATAGCAATTGCAGAGATTAAACCAAAACCCGGTAGTCCCGATGTGCCTTCCGATTCCATCTGGTCACAAATTCCATCGTTGTCAGAATCAACAGGTATGCTATTTGGGTCTTGAGAATTAGATATACAGTTGTTTTCTTGATAATCAGTCCATCCATCTCCATCATCATCATCATCAGCATTATTTCCTATCCCATCGGAGTCAATATCAGAGTATTCTGTAGGGTCAAAAGGAAATGCGTCTAGTTCATCAGCAGCTCCATCTCCATCGTCATCAATATCTGAGTAGTCACAAATACCATCATTATCAAAATCAGTTGGTATTGAATCTGAATTAAGAGGGTCTGTTTGACAAGTATTTTCTGTTGTATCTAGAATCCCATCGCCGTCATCATCATCATCAATTTTATTTTCAATTCCATCATTGTCTGTATCAAGAGGATATTCCTCTGAGTTCAATGGATTATATCCTGCTGCAATCTCTTCTAAATCAGTCCATCCATCACCATCGTCATCCTCATCAGCATTATCGCCTATTAGGTCTCTATCATAATCTGCTGATTCTAATATGTCATCCGGAAATATATCTAGGCTATTTTCTACGCCATCTCCATCTCTATCTTGATCACTATTATCTCCGATGCCATCTTCATCTAAGTCTGAAAATTCGGTAGAGTCTAGTGGGAAGGCATCATCAGAATCGTTGATGCCGTCACCATCATCATCATCGTCAATTTGATTGCACAAGTTATCCGAATCTGAGTCTACAGGTGTAGAGTTATAGTTTAGTGACTCAGTCATACAGGAGAACTCATCTAAATCTGACCAATTATCATTATCATCGTCAAGATCTGCATTATCTCCTAAGCCATCATTATCAAAATCGCTCCACTCATTTGGGTCTCTTGGAAAATCATCTTGTGAATCTTCGTAATTATCATTATCATCGTCAGAATCCATGATGTCACATATCATATCCATATCCAAGTCGTCCGGTGTTGAATTTGCATCCATCTGTTCGGATCCGCAATTTACTTCGTCAGAATCCGACCAATTATCATTATCGTCATCATCATCTCCATTATCTCCTATGCCGTCTAAATCATAGTCAGAGGTTTCGTTAACATCTAGTGGAAAGGCATCGAATGCGTCGATTACACCATCTCCATCATCATCCTCATCTAGGATATTGCATATTCTGTCTCCATCTATGTCTTCAGGTATTGATGTCGAGTTATTACTGTCAGTGCCACAAGAATCCTCTTCAGCATCTAACCAACTATCATTATCATCATCTAAATCAGAATTATCGCCTCTACCATCACCATCATTATCTTGCCATTCTGTATTGTCTAGTGGGAACAAATCGTTATCGTCCAAATATCCATCATCATCATCATCATCATCAATTAGATTACAGACGGAATCAAGGTCAGTATCTACTGGAATCGAATTATTATCTAATGAATCAGTATTACAGGCCAACTCATCAATATCGAGCCATCCGTCATCATCATCATCATCATCGATGAAATTGCAGATGGAATCAAGGTCAGTATCTACTGGAATCGAATTATTATCTAATGAATCAGTATTACAGGCCAACTCATCAATATCGAGCCATCCGTCATCATCATCATCATCATCGATGAAATTACAGATTCTGTCTCCATCTGTATCATCAGGGATTGATGTCGAATTTTTACTATCGGTGCCACATAAATCTTCATCAGTATCTAACCAAGAATCATTATCATCATCTGAGTCTAGAATATCACATATTCCGTCACCATCTGTATCCAATGGAATTGATGAAGAGTTAGTTGAATTTGTACCACAATCGCTTTCATCTGTATCATTCCATCCATCTCCATCATCATCTGAGTCTAGAATATCACATATTCCATCACTATCTGTATCCAATGGAATTGATGAAGAGTTAGTTGAATTTGTACCACAATCACTTTCATCGGTATCATTCCATCCATCTCCATCATCATCTGTATCTACAGGGTCGCAGATTCCATCTGAGTCAGTATCAGTAGGTATTGAGGTAGAGTTATTACTTTCCGTGCCACATGATGCTTCATCACTATCTGACCATCCATCTCCGTCATCATCTGTATCTACAGGATCACAGATTCCATCTGAGTCAGTATCAGTTGGAATGGATGAATTGTCATTTGAATCGGTTCCACACGCTGATTCGTCGGTATCTGACCATCCATCTCCATCTGTATCTCCATTTGACGTAGTAACTTGATCGAGAGTCCATGAATTTGTAGCCCAATCATCTCCAGATGTGCCACCGTTACCATTAGCAAAATTTACTGCAACATAAAAGGTCACAGTACCAGAACCGTTCGCTGGAGATGTCCAATTAACACTCCAGCTTCTTGAATTAGAATTAGAATGTGTCACCTCTCCATTTTGTAATTTAGTATTTGTACCCGGGTTTGACCATGAACCTTGATCAGCATCTAAATTGAATCCACCTTTTGTTCCTGATGGACCTCCAGTGCCTCCTATGTTGAGCGTGTATTCAGTAGTTTCTTCGTATCCCGAACTTGGAAGGCCGGATAATGTAGGAGTGACACCCCCACTTGCTCCATGGCATCCACAACCAGCAGTAGTTGAACCCGTTTTACCTCCGCTATATCCTAATGTTGTTTCAGAAACTGATAAGATTAGTAAAAGAACTAGAATTAAAGATATACGTTGTTTAGAGGCCATATGTCCTTTCGCGAAAATACTACTTTTTGTACTTCACCCATTCATGACTATATTAATCAGTTCTTTAATCAATAGAGAACTCTGTTCCGCTAAACTCTTTGACCTAATGGCTATGAAACATCATGGGCAAAAAGGCACAGGCGACTGCAATATTAGATTCAGTGGATTCTTCGGGTCGACATTATCGAGATAGTTTACCAATGATTGCCAGTGAAAATATACTTTCACCTATGGTCGCTAAAGCAGTTAATTCCGATCTTCATGGTCGATATGCAGAAGGTCTCCCTGGAAAGAGATATTACCAGGGTTGTGATGATTTTGATAGTATAGAATCACTAGGTATAGAGTCCGCAAAAAGAGTATTTAATTGTAATTTTACAAATATCCAATCAACTTCAGGTACAGTTTCAAATATTGCTGCTCTCAAGGCTTTAGCGAAACCAGGAGATACAATTACGGCAGTATCTACTGCAGATGGTGGGCATATATCTCATGCAAGGATGGGAGCAGTAGGGGTTCGTGGATTGGGTCTAGTCACTTATCCTTGGGACATAGATAGAATGGAGCCAGATATTGATGCGTCTATTAAGATAATCAGAGAAACCAAGCCTAATTTGGCATTATTCGGGCAATCTGTATTTCTGTTTCCTACACCACTAAGGGAGTTAGCGGATGCTGCACATGAAGTAGGTGCCAAGGTGATGTATGATGGGGCGCACGTGCTAGGTTTAATCGCAGGCGGGCAATTTCAAGATCCATTAAGAGAAGGTGCAGATGTCATGACAGGTAGTAGCCACAAAACCTTCCCTGGTCCTCAAGGTGGATTTGTTCTTTCAGATTCTTCTGATGAAAAATTCCATCGTAAATTGAATAATTCAATATTCCCTGGGACTTGTTCCTCATATCATCTTCATCACGTAGCCGGGAAAGCAGTTGCTCTGGCTGAATTTGAAGAATTTGGCAGTGATTACGCTAAAAACATAGTTTCCAATGCTCAATCTTTGGCGTCTGCTCTAGCTGCAGAAGGTTTCGATGTACTTGCAGAAGATAGAGGTTATACTGCAAGCCACCAAGTACTTACTCGCCATGGTGAAATTGATTCAGGGGCGGGCCGTAAAGCAGCAGATTTACTTGAAAAATCGGGAATCATCACTAATATGAACATGCTTCCAGGAGATACTAAAGCAATGCAACCTAGTGGTCTACGATTAGGTGTTCCCGAACTTACTAGAGTAGGGATGGGAATTGATGAAATGAAAGATGTGGCTAATTTCTTTGCACGTGCCTTAATAAAAAATGAAGAAACGTCTAAAATCAAGTCAGATGTTAGAGAATTCAAATCTAATTATCAAACAGTAAAGTATTGTTTCGATGAAGGTCCCGCTTATCCTGGATTAGAATAATTCACTTACAGATAGTTTATGAAGAAATCTTCTATACCATTAATGGGGAATCTATGAAATCAATCTCTTTTTTACTTGTTTTTCTTCTTCTAACGCCAGGGTGTTTATCGATGCCATGGGGTCAAGGCAATGATTCAATGGAAATAAATTGTGAATTAGAACCCAATGATCCTAGTTGTGAAGTGATAGAACTAACAGAAGATGACTGTTTATTCAATGAAATATTTACTGGAGATATTTGTAGATTGATGCTCCCACCAGATAATTTGGACTTTGGAGAAGAATCATTACAATTAACAGTTGGAATAAATATGCAACCATTAACTCCTAGTTTTATCGGAGATGGTCCCGAGAATTGGCTGGTTAATCCAAGGCTGCCCGAAGGTTTGAGTTTAGATTCTGAAAATGGTGTACTTTCAGGAAATCCGGATGTAGAGTCTGTGCTTACAAGCTATACAATAATTGCCACTAACTCAATGGGGTCAAGTGTTTTCATCATCAGTATAACAATATTACCAGCGCCTCCTGATTCGATAACTTATTCCGAAAGTACAATTTTTTGTACCATTCAGAGTTTCTGTGGAATCGGTATGCCAGAAGTTTCCGGCGGATTGCCTGTGAGTTGGGTGGTTAATCCTGACCTACCTGAAGGTCTAGAAATTATTGATTCAGGAGAAATCTATGGTATTGCTCAGCAACTTGGCGATTCTAATCATACAGTCACTGCTTCTAATGATGGTGGCTCTAATTCAACGAATGTCCGAATAATAACTACTCACCAATCTCCTGAAAATCTCTATTACTCGGGTCATTTATTTCAATGGCTTATCGGTGAGGAGATAGATGAAACCCCTACTTTTGATGGCGGAGAAATTATACTTTGGGGCATCGAACCTCCTTTACCAGAGGGTCTCTTTTTCAATTTAGAAAGTGGTTCAATATTTGGTTACCCAACTGAATTACATGCAATTAGGGAACATTATGTGACTGCAACAAATACTGGTGGTTCAATCACAACAAGTATACTCATCTCTGTTAGTGATTTTTCACCTGAGAATATTCGTTATGAACCATATGTTCTAGAATTATTTGTCAATGAAAACTTATCCAACTTAACTCCTAATTGGTCAGGTGGTTCACCAGATAGTTGGGAAATTTCTCCAAATCTCCCATCTGGACTTAATTTGAACTATCGTAATGGTATAATTTCTGGAACCGCTTTGATATTACAAGAGCCCTTGAATTATCAGATATGGGCAAATAATTCAGGAGGATATGCAACCACTCAGATAGTAATAAGCGTCGTTAGTTTACCTCCTGATGAGATTTCATGGCCTGAATCTCAATATGCTCTAAAATCTAATCATAGTGTATTAATTCCGGCGACAAATAATGGTCCCTTAATTGATTCTTGGGAGGTGTACCCAGAATTACCTTCTGGCCTTTCAATACTTGAGAATGGTTCAATTGAAGGCATTCCAAATTCGCGAACAGATTGGCAAGAATATACAATCTGGGCTAATAATACTGGAGGTGCAGTGGGACTTAATATTTGGATAGCCATACACGACTTAAGGGCAGATCAGAATGAATTATTGCGAGATATTGAAGATGCTGACTGGGGGGGTTGGTCTTCGCTAATTCTACCAATTGGCGAGTGGTCATTTCCCCTAGGTAGAGATTCTAATGATAATACAGTAGTATCTGCATCACACGTTGGTCGTGGAAAAATGGTAGGTTATGGTCATGAAAGTTGGGTTATGCAAGATCATGATTTCACGATGCGCGCAGTAGAATGGGCGTGTGGTCAATCTGCCAACATAGGTCTGGCATATGGTGCAGGATTCGATGACTGGGAAGATGACTTGAAAGAGCGTGGTCATGATGTTTTTCTCTCAGTTACCCCGGATGATCTTTCAGAAATTGATTGTCTGGTAGATGAATTTTGGAATGGGCATGATGATGGCGATAATTCTGTAATTGAGGAGTTTCTCCTTGATGGTGGCGGACTAATAATGGGGGGTCATTCGTGGTATTGGTCCTACTCTAATAGCGACGTCCCTCATAATTATCCTGGGAATAAAATTTCGAAAGTTACTGGTTTACTAGTATCGGACACTTGGGGTTATAATGATATTAATTTTGAGTTGCCTAACTCATTATATACCCCTCATAATGCAATAGATGCAGTTTTAGATAATCGAATAAATGATGTTGATTTGTCCGATGAAGAAGCAAGTATCGCCTACAAATCTATCTCTGCTTGTAGTCAAATACTTACTCTGGATTTTATTGATTTTTGGACACCCTTGAGGGAGTTGATTAATTTAACAGGTTGGACGGTCATAGAATATAGTACCCTTTGGAGCTCTAATGGTCATGATTTAGGAGAAGATCCTGTATCAGATATCATATTGAGATTAGAAGAGTCACTAACTCAAAACCTGCCTGCTCAAGAGCTACCCGTACACCCTAGTCATGTTGAATTCCCTGGGTTAGTCCCCTCTAATGCTACTAGGATAAGCCGCACAGTTACTGTGAATGGCAATCAATCAGGACTTCCTAGCGACTTCGGTTATTCCGGAGCTCGTTCGAACATAAGAATGTCAACTGGACTATATGCTCCTCCTGGTGAAGTAATTACCATTTCAGTTGACCAAGAGACTTCTGAATTAGGATTTAGTGTATTGATAGGCGCTCATACAGACGGTCTATGGGGTAAAGATATCATCAAACGTCATTCGAAAATTTATAGAGATTGGGCTATTGAAAATACCACTAATCAAGTTGCAAATTCATTTGGAGGTTCAATCTATGTTTCAGTACCGGCAGGTTCTTTATTCGGTGATTTAGAATTGACTATTTCTGGAGCAATACGCGCCCCGATGTTCGTCTTAGGTGAGACCTCAGATTTTGAATGGCTTTATTCAGAAAGAGAGAATCCTGCGCCATGGGCCGAGTTAATATCTGATAATTTTATTATGACAGTCCCTAGTTCAGAAATACGCGATCTTGATAATCCCAGTCAGCTAATGAATTGGTGGGATAGTGCTCTCAATATGGAACATCATTTGTATGGTTTTGAACCTTGGCCTAGGGTCGAAAGAGCAGTTTTTGATGTACAGATATCCGCTGGTTGGATGCATTCTGGTTATCCATTCATGGCCCACGATTTAAGCGTCCCCGACGTAGTTAATTATACGTATATGAGTGAAAATGGTGACTGGGGGATGTTTCATGAGCTCGGTCATAATCATCAGTGGATGCCTTCAACATTACCAGGTAATACAGAAACTAGTTGTAATTTTGCAAGTGTTTATCTGATGGAAGATTTAGTTGGAGTTCAGGGACATAGTGCTGTAGATCCTGTACAAAGAGAATCTAGAATGAGGTCATATTTTGATGATGGCTCAAACATTTCTAATTGGTCAGTTTGGACTGCCCTAGATACATTCTTAATTATCAAAGAAGAATGGGGTTGGGATGTAATAACTGAGACATTGAGTCTTTACTACACTTTACCAATTGATGAGATTCCAGTTGGTGATATCGAAGAATTCAATTATTGGGTAATGCATCTTTCTAATACAACTGGATACAACCTTGCTCCCTATCATGCAGCATGGGGATTTCCACTAAATCAGCAAACTTATGATGCGCTAGAACACTTACCTGTATGGGTAAATGACTCTCTCCGCGGTGATTTCTTTGTATATGACGCAATTATTCGAGATTTAGATGTCGAAAATACTACTGATGATACCACAGACATATTTTGGGAAACATATGATAATGGTACCAATGTTTCTTTAGTGTTTTACTATGGTATTAGTGATGTTGGTAACCAAACATTAGGGTGGACAAGTAGTTCTAATTGGGGTACTACTTCAGTCGGCAATCACTCTCAGACTATTACAGGTCTCATTGCTGGGACTACATATTATGGAAGAGTCCAGGCGTTTAATGAAGAAAGTTCAGTTTGGTCAGGTCCAATAAGTTGGACTACAAATATTAATTGAACTTCCTAAGTAATTCTTCAAAAGAGAACTTAGGTATATATTTCTCATGCAATATAGATAAAGGAATCCATATAGATGTATGTAAAATCGTTAATATAAATGCTGTATAGATTTCTAAACGAGGTTGATTTTGCATCTCATATGCAACAATTCCAAGTAATACAAAGTGCGCTACATATATTGTTAAAGATAATCTTCCAGCAGGTTCTAACCACGAGAATTCTTCTCCGCCGAAGGGCTCACCTCCTGATGTTTCATCACCTTCTAAAATTCTGAATAAGATAACTACAAATATCCCAGAAGTAAGAATAAACATCGTATTAGATGGGAAAAAAGTCAGTATTGCATTTCCTTCTGTAAGAGCCCACGGTGTTCTCTCATATAGTGAATAAATAATACTGATAGCAATAATGATTAGACCAATCTTGACTATCCTATTTTGATTATCTAGATTTTCTTTGTCTCCATCTATCAAACTTCCTAAAAATATGAATGCTAACCAAGGGAATGCAGGATAAGTACCATTCAATAGAAGTCTCTCAATCCACTCTTCTATTCCAATTGATGATACTCTTTCACTCCAGTATAGATCTATACCACTAAGGTCACCAATTATCAGTGGTGAAATCATAAACAATAGCATCATAGAAAATCGTTGTTTCTTTGTTAGATATACTATTACAGGGCCAATAAGAGATGCTAATGCCAGTAACGTCAGTACCCCCGGAGTCATCCAGTCAAACCTTCCTCCTCTGTCTATAAACAATGCAGAGTTAACTAATAGTTGACAAATAGTTAGTATAGTGATACGTGGAATCGTCCATGAAATCCAAGACGAAATATTATTATTTCCTGAGTTACTTCTTCTGGTGGCGCTACGGTATATTCCCCATCCTGAAATAGTAACAAACATCGGTGCTGCCATACCTCCTATTGCGGCAGAAACAAATGCAATTGGGTGGTCAACAGATATCCCTTCTGGAGGAATTATTGCTGCAGTATGGACTTGAACCATACATAGTATGGCTATAGCTCGTATCCGATCGATATACCTCAGTCTCATCCAAGCCACCTTATTCTGGGGGGGAGGCAAGAATGATTGAACCCTTCGTGATGAAGGGAAGAATAAGAACAGTCAATATATTACTCTTCATCGTTCTTTGATGACATATTCATTCCTCCATATGCCGCCATTCCAAGTCCTAATAGATAGACCACCAATTGAGCAATATTCAGTGCAAGAATTGGCATAGGGGCATCTAAGTTTGTGAAGCCCATAATTCCTATACTATCTGTCGCTCCTCTCACATCCTCTGCTCCTTCATCGTCGATTTCACTGTGGATTGCTATTTCGAAAACAGGATATGCATCTGTCGCCCCCTCACTTAAATCAGGGCTATCATATCCTAATCCTCTGATGTCAAGTACAAATTGTAGAGTTCCATGTCCATACATCACTGCATTAGTATTAGGTTCTACTTTGAAATCCACATTTCCATTGAAATATAATCCCAGTACACCTGGTGTCACAGATATTGGAGACAAACTAGTAGGGATTAGTTTCGATTGTATATTATGCTGTGTAGCATCAAGGACGATGCTATGCTCCACCATTGGGATTCCTTTGAATTCTACTTCGTCACCGACTTCAGTCTCTGCTACAGCATAACCTCCTAAATTGTACTTGAATGATTCATCAGCAGTTCCAATAGCTCCTATTGAACCTCCTAATACTGCATAATCGATACTCGATCCTACTGCCTCTTCCATAAGTCCGTAATTAGCAGCATCTTTTGCAGGCGCTCTCCAAGTTAGATATTCTGTCATTCCATATACTTGCCCTTCTGTACATTCAATATCTTCTCCCAGATATATTCCACTTTCTGAATAATCGAAGTCACAGAGGCCATCTCCATCAGTATTAGCATATCCTTGCATTAACCTTTGACCAATTGTATCTCCTTCAATACTCATTACATATGCAGAGTCATCTCCAGTTGATATTCCATCAGGGAACTCCTCAGATACTGAACCATAGTACGTTTTATTAGTTTCCAAACTTGAATAGCAAGCAACTGAACCATATTGGAATTCTAATACAGGGTCACAAGAACCAAATAACCATTGATCAACAGTTTGAGTAGTATAGGCACTTGCTCCGGTCTGGAACGTTAGTAAAGTAGGTACTACTACATCTACCATGAAGTTAGAGATATAATTCCTAACAGCTTGCGCTTCTAATACAGTTATTCCATATAGATTAGCAACGTATTCATCATTCCAGTCAGATACAGTTCCTCCTACTTCGGCACCATCGGAACCTTGAGGGAGAGTCTTTCCAGTCGCTTCCCCATACATGAATTCAGCTCCGAAACCAGTTGTTGCTAATGCATAGGGGCTATCGTAAAGAACATTTCTTACATCCTCATTTGACATGTCAATTTGTCCTTCCCAAGCACCCATGTTCAATCCTAGAGGGATATATCCACCCGCTAGAGGTTCTTCTCCACCAAATGATTCTACCCACCAATCATTGGCGTTCATTGTTCCTGAGCCACCGGTAAGTATCATCGGGAATTCAGCAGGAACTCCAAGCATACCAATCCAAGCACCAGCCCAATCTGCCAATCCAAGAAGTTGAGTTAATCCCACACCGTAAGTGCTCATTGTACTGAAAGCATCTGATTGTGCACCTAATAAGAATAAAATATTACCATTTAATGGTAATCCATTGAAATCAGTTTCTTGGATAAGTCCACTGGCTAAACCATCTTCATTAATTCCAAATAACATGTAATTTAATACTTCAGGATTTGCGATATCTACTCCACTGACTTCGGCTAATCTCTCTCTTAATGATTGATTATCAATTGTAGTTAAATCCACTCCTCCGCCATTTGCTAAGAATGTGCTACCTGCCAGTGCATATACAGCCCAATCGATATGAGTTCTCTCAGGTTCTGAAATATCAGAATATCCGTATAACATAGCTCTGGTCGGTGTGACTACTTCATTTGGCTCACCCATTCCAGCTACTAGCATTGGTCCATAGTCACAAGTTAGTGCAATGCACATGCCAGTTGACGGGTCAACTGCATCTTCTAGAATCATATTCGCTGAAGATGTAAAATCAGGCTCCATCATTCCTGCTCCTGCGCTAGCATTCCATACTGCATATGCTTCTGTCATTACATAACTCGGTGTCGCGGCTTCAGCACCGTATAATTTATTGCTAATTTCTTCTGCTGACCATATACTTGGAGCCTTACTTGAAAGCTCTAATTCCATCATATTTGTTGCAAAACCGGCTTTAGCAAATGGTTCTCCATATTCGAAACCTACTGGTCCAATTGCTCCAATACTTTCTGCCATCCA
>Ga0213869_10002876_pt1 | contig 11721 bp, 10 predicted proteins | sample PICome_10_FD_160083 | JGI IMG/M metagenome (GOLD analysis project Ga0213869, IMG submission 160083) | Coastal seawater microbial communities near Pivers Island, North Carolina, United States - PICO132 | ecosystem: Environmental > Aquatic > Marine > Coastal | place: USA: North Carolina...
ATCTTAAAGGATCGATGACTCGGCGCCTGGTAGCGTGATCACAGGATATTTTGAATGGGTATCGGCTGGAGTGAAATCAACGATGCGCTTAAAACAGATCGAGCGCTTTGTAATACGCCATACCAATGGCAAGGGCTGGCCGCCTCAACAGTCGACCACCGGGGAAGGCCATGTGAGCGATATTGGCCATTGTCTCGAATCGACTCGATTCCCCGGTGATACTCTCGGCCGTTATTTTGGCCATCATATGGGTTGGCGCGACACCGTGACCTGAGTAGGCCTGTAGGTAGCGAATATTGCTCGCCAATCTGCCTATTTGTGGCATGCGATTGATACCAATACCAATCCAGCCGCTCCAGGCAAAGTCGATTCCGACATCTGCGGTTTCCGGAAAAACCTGGGTCATCTTTTTTTTCATAACGGGGATTAGGTTTTTGGGTTCCATCCCGGTGTAATTAGACAGCCCACCAAAAAGCAGACGTCGATCTGCTGACAGTCGAAAATAATCGAGTGCTGTCCTTGGATCGCAGACGGCCACATCACCGGGCAGTATTGCTTTTGCAACGTCGGCAGTGAGAGGCTCCGTTGCAATGACAGAGCTCGCCGAAGGCAAGACACGCGCACTCAGTTTTGGAATCAAATTGCCCATGTAAGCATTGCCGGCAAGGACGACCTGCTTAGCTTGTACACAACCATGCTCGGTTTGAACGATCGGTTGATCGCCCTGAACCAGCTTGATCACTCTGGATTGCTCAAAAATCTTTGCGCCTAAATGACTGGCCGCTTCTGCCTCACCAATACATAGGTTGAGCGGATGGATATGGCCATTGGCGGTGTTGTAGAGCCCCCCCAAGTAGCGCTCTGAGTTCACGACAGACTTCAGCTCTTGTGCGTCGAGCAAGGTATAGGGGTGGGGGTTACCAATAGCTTTTTCCCAGTCCCGCCACTCCGCGAATTGCTTCATATGCTTGGGCTTGAGGGCGACGTCGCAATAACCCCACTTCAGATCACAGTCGATGCCATAGGTGGCGACCCGATCCTTAATAATGTCCCGGGCCTCAACGCCCATCTGGTAAATGGCGCTAATCCCGCTCTCACCGATTGATTTTTTGAAACGTTCAGGAGTGTGGCCAATGCCCCCAATAATCTGACCGCCATTGCGTCCGCTGGCCCCCCAGCCAATGCGATTGGCCTCCAGAAGCACCACTTCAAGGCCCCGCTCACTGAGTTCAACAGCGGTGTTGACGCCAGAAAATCCACCCCCGATGACGACCACATCGCATGAGAGTCGCTCGGTCAGCATAGGGTATGCAGTAGCCTCGTTCATTGTGGCTGCGTAGTAGGAGGCGGCATGCTCACCGGTATCTTTGATTGCGCGTAATCCAAACATGACGAATGCTCCACAAGCACCACAGAGATAATCGAGAAAGGGTGGCGCTTGGGTCAGATTGTACCCAATTGGTTTTGCCGCCGTTGGAGTGCTTTTTATCGTGGGTGGACAAACTGGAGATTCACGCCTACTTTCTCCTTCATGCCGCGATAAAAGTGTAGTGCCCCATGAACTTTGCAGCGCTCGAAGAGCTAGAGCAGTTTTTGACCGCGAATCCCGAGACTCAGGTTTTAGAACTGTTAATGCCAGATTTGTCGGGGGTCCTGCGCGCTAAAAGGATTCATCGCTCTGAGTTTGAGCGACTCTTCAACGGTTCCTTTTTGACGCCACGCTCAGCGCCTCTCCTCGGTATTAGAGGTGATTGGTATGACGAAATTCCCCTCGCAGAGATGGGGGGAGATCCCGATCAGGTCATTCGCCCCGTGGCCGGCACGCTAGCTTTAGTCCCCTGGTATGACTCACCCGTAGCCCAAGTCCTAGTGGCGTATACGCAAGATGATGGCACGCTTGATTGGGTTGATCCTCGCCAACCACTGCAATCAGTATTGGCTCAATTTGAAAAAGTGGGTTTGTCTGCCACAGTCGCGACTGAACTCGAGTTCTATTTGCTTGCCAACACCGATGAAGATCGGCCTGTGCCATTGCGTGGCAACATTCCTGGTACGGCAATGCAGCAAGAGGGCATTCAGTACTGTATGGCTGATGACCTCTTTGATTGTGATGCGTTTTTAAATGACGTTCGGATTGCCAGTGAACTGCATGGCGTTCCTTTGACCACAATTCATAGCGAATTCTCTCCGGGACAATGGGAGATTAATACGCACCATCAGCAGGATGCAGTGTTGGCCGGAACACATGCCTTACTGCTCAGGCGAATCGTGAAAGGTGTTGCTCGAAAGCACGGTTTTGGCGCCACGTTTATGGCCAAGCCCTTTGCCGATATCGCCGGCAGTGGTATGCATATCCATGCCAGTATTTATGACAGTGAGGGGGTCAATATCTTTGCCGACCCTGATCCTATCGATCCGCCGCGCCTGATGCCGCGTTTACGCCATGCAGTGGCGGGCCTGGGTGCGCTACTGGATGAGTCGATGTTGTGTCTCGCGCCTCACCCAAATTCTTACCGTCGCTTTAGAGCCGGTGCGTTAGCACCTTCCGGCCGAAATTGGGGGTATGATCATCGCGAGGTTGCACTGCGTGTGCCGCGATCTTCGGAGCATAACCGCCGCATTGAACACCGCGTCGCGGGTGCTGATGCCAATCCATACCTAGCATTGGCGACCGTGTTAGCGGGGATACATTACGGATTGGAAAAGCAGTTGATGCCCGGTGACCCCATACCCAGAGCGGCTGACCTCTCGGCGGTTGAGACAACGTTGCCAACACGACTCGATGCGGCGATCGCCCTGTTTGCGGATAGCGACGTGTTGCCCACCTACCTAGGCCCAGAATTTACAACGATTTATACGGCCATCCGGCGGGGCGAGAGTAATGCTTATCATGCGCAGGTGCCCGACGTTGATTACGCTTGGTATTTGCGCGCTCTATAGAGCAACACTGACGCTAAGGATTAGCCGTTCTGCTGGTTTGCCACTGACCTTGTGGGGAGCCCCAGATACTTAATCGCTGTACCGTTAATCCATTTTTGCTTTCGCAAATTCAAACCCACCTGCTGATGCGCGCCCCTGCCGCATCCACATTCCCACACCCAACACAAGCAACGGTATAAACGGTTCAAAAGGCCAAAAGGGTAACCATAACTCCATCTCACTCGACCAAGCGGCGCTCAGAAGCGTTGTGGATACCAGGGGCTGCCACAAATGGCCAGAGGCGGCCAATCCCAGAGCGCCCAAGATGATGCCGGTGCCAATAATACGCTGCGGTGCCCAATGGACAGAACGAGGGCCTGCCCCGTGACCCCAGGCGAAAATACGTAATGCAAATGCCAAAAAGCCTACGCAGTAAAGACTGATATCCCACCAATCTTGCGTTTGATAATAAAAAACATTCCACCAATACACGCTGAATGGATAAGCCCACAAAAAGAATACTCCCGCGCGGTGCAAAAACGTCCACTGATGCGGTGTGAGGCGACGTCGCAAAAAGCCAAATGACGTGACGGTCATAGCGGCCAAAAATAGATAGCCGCTGCTACCTTCTAATTCATCACGGAGTAGATATATTTCGGCGTAGTAATGCTCGCTGTAGACGGAAGAGACGATAAAAATGAAGGCGCCTTGCCACGCCATGGCCACCGCAAAAGACAGCCCAACATAGCGCCTGTTTCGCAACAGCCATCGGGACCCCTCGCTGGGAAAAAGTGTAAAGAGTGCCGATGTTGCTGTGACTAAAAAGATAAAGGGAACAGCCCATCTTACTGAGTATTGAATCATTTCTGCGACGGCGTGAGGCGACGCCAGATCAAGCGTAAGCAGCTTCATGATCATAAAGCTGTTGATAAAAATGGCGAGTAAACCGAATAAAAGCCACCCGTTAAGCCATTTTGAGCGAAAAAGGCGCTTCGCCAAATGGGCTCTCCTACATCAGCACCGATAGCCGATACTCTACCTGATGTGCCGGTTGCGTGGAGATCATTTGATCGGCCAGGGCAGCGGTAGGGGCTTATCGTGTAATGCGGTACTCTGGTCGGGCTAGGAGGGTTTTATGGCGAGGTGGTTCGGTTCGTTGTTGCTGTGGCTGTTGATTGCAGCCCCCTGGGGGGCTTCACTATATGCCCACTTTTGGTTGGCAGCTGGTGAATTGTGGTCAGCGGAGCAGCCCTATCGGCAACTCACTTCAGTGCTTATTTTGGCAATAGGAATGTGCGCCAGCTTTGCTCTTTACTGTGCATTATTTCGTGGTGGCAGGCCCCGATAGCGCTATTTAAACGGCTGTCGCGGTATCAGTCTGTCAAGTGTTGTGTGAGAGCCAAATGTTTCGAGGAGTAAAGTATGAGTGGAGACTTAACAGTCGGCGACAGCGTGTTGAACAGGGCAGGGTGCCTAGCGGGTTTGGTGATGGCTTCATTGTTACTGTCTGGCGCCACTCGCGCTGAAACGCTCAAGGACGCTGAGCAGTGGTATCGCACCTCCTATGCCGTTCTTTGGTCAGACAGCCCCGCCGATCATATCGACGCCATCCTCCACCACTATGCGCCACACATTGTGACGCACACTGCGACAGGTGAAGTACGCACTGATGCGCGTGATGCGTGGCTGAGAGCGCCGATGGCTGAGTGGGTGGCCGATGGGTGGCAATCTGCTGAGCTGATCCATTTGGATACGACGATCATTAACGAGAGCACCGCGACGTTTATGGCGCGATGGCGTGACGTCTATGTTGATGGGATGACCGAGGAGAGTTGCGGTTGGTATCTGGCAGATCGATTCGATGAGCAGTGGATGATTTCGGCTTATGCCGATAGCGTTTGTGACGATGCCTCCTAAATTGTTGGCTTGCGACCCCATGAAGACGGTGAGATGACGCGTTTAACGGATAAGCTGCTCGGCATGAAGGCCGACATTACGCGCCGCGAGTTTGTGCAGGGCAGCGCTGTAGCGCTGGGCGCCTCACTGGCGCCAGGGCTGGCTGTGGGCAATCCCAGTGGTAACCGAATATCCGATGGCGAGATGCCGCTTTTGGACTATCCCCCCGCCAAGACGGGTTTGAGAGGTGCTCATGCGGGTGCCTATGAAGTGGCCCATGCGCTCGCCCGGGACGGTGCGCGATTTCCTAACCCTGACGTATTGGATGAGCACTATGACTGTGTCGTAGTGGGTGCGGGTATCTCGGGTCTGGCTGCCGCGCATTATTATCGACAGCAGTTTGGTGCTGAGGCGCGCATTTTGTTGCTTGAGAACCACGATGATTTTGGGGGCCATGCCAAACGAAACGAATTCCACCAAAGTGGCAAAATGGTGCTCTCCCTCGGCGGTACTCACAATTTAGAGTGGTGGAGCTTTAGCGACACTGTAAAACAGTTTATGTCAGAGCATGGCGTCGACACGGTAGCGATGCGCGATCACATGACTTTCCAATACGGCCGCTCAGCGCCCAACAGTCCGGCTATGTGGTTTGATCGAGAGACTTATGGTGAGGATCGGCTTTTGCCGCAATTTAATCTGAGTCGAAAACTAACACCCGAGGCGATCGAGCGTATCCCAATTTCCCGGGTCGGACGCGACACGTTAAAGCGTTTTTACCAGAGTGCACCAGTGCTGTTTTCAGATAAAAGCGAGACAGAAATCGAAGCATTACTCAGCAAGATGAGTTATCCCGACTTTTTGCGTCAATACGGCGGCCTGACCGAAGACGCAGTGCAACTTTTTGCGAAGGAGGAGCACGGCTCTTGGGGGCTCGAAATGCGCGCTATTTCGGCGACCGAGGCGTTATGGGAGGGCTATCCCGGCACACATCTTTTTGCTGATGATGGCTGGCAGGATGATTCGTTTGGCTACCCTGTGGCGATGTGGCCCGATGGCAATGCCAGTTTGGTCAGACTGATGGTAGCGCGCCTCATGCCTCACGTGGCGCCCGATGTGCACGCCGACAATGTGGCGATCGCGAGCTTTGATTACGGCGCGCTAGACGAGGCATCGGCCGCTACCAGGTTGCGCCTCAGTGCGACGGTAGTGGGCGTTGAAAATACTGATGCGGGCGTCACCGTAGATTATGTGAAAGAGGGACGTCTGTTACGCGTTGCGTCGCGACATGCCGTGCTCGCTTGTTATCACAGCATCATCCCTCATTTATGCCCCACGTTAGACGAAGCGCAAAAAGAAGCGCTGCGATACCAAGTGAAAACGCCAATGCTATTGACCAATGTGCTCATTCGAAACAGCAGCGCCCTAGACAAATTAGGTGTTGATGCCATTTCGTGCCCCGGGCGCTTGCATGCTCGGTTGTTTCTGTTCCGTGGTATCAATACGGGGGGGTACGGGTATCCCGAAGACGACGAGGGTGCGGTGTCATTGGTCTTCTGGGGCTCTATCTCACCGCCCGAAGACGCCTATGATCTGAAAAGCCAACTCCGAGGCTCCAGAGCAAAGATGCTGGCACTGACGTTTGAGGATTTCGAGCGAGAGGTACGCACTGTGCTCCATGGCTTGCTGGGGCCGGAAGGTTTTGATGTGACAGAGGATATCCTCGCCATCACGGTCAATCGATGGCCACACGGTTATTCGTACGAATATATGCAGCTATGGGATCCCCAGTGGGAGCCAGGTAAAGCACCCCACGAAATCGCGCGTCGATCCTTTGGTGCTATCGCCATTGCCAACTCAGATGCAGGCGCCTCTGCCTATACCCACGTTGCGATAGACGAGGCGCATCGAGCGATATCCGATTTGGTGGATGCAGGATAAAAACCTCGCTCACACGGGGGGCATCTGCTTGGCAGAGCTGCCCAGTACTAGGCGTCAACGCAGCGTACTCAATTACGGTTTGCTGCCCTAGTGGCGCCGCGTTGTTAGGCAGGTCGGGCTTGTTGGTGTCCGTTAGCCTTGCGACAGCAACTCTCTTAAATCAATGGTCGCTGCGTTGGCGCGCGAGATGTAGCTCGCCATGACCAACGAGTGATTTGCCCAAAGCCCAAACCCTGATCCATTTAAGATGATAGGGCTCCACACAGGCGCCTGGGCCGCCTCAAGTTCTCGGATGATTTGCCGCAAACTGACGGTCGCATTTTTCTTGGCGAGCACGTCAGAAAAGTCCACCTCTGCGGCTTTTAAAAATTGTGTGAGTGCCCAGGCGGCGCCCCGGCTCTCATAAAAAATGTCGTCAATCTCTCGCCACGGCGTCTGTACGATCATTTCTTCAGGCGCTTGAGTGGACTGTGCGGCAGCGCTGTCGCCAGCGAGGTCTGTATTCAGGCGGCGTTGCCCGACACTGGCAGACAGTCGCTGTGACAGACTACCGAGGCGTTTCTCAATCATGCCAAGCCAATGGTTGAGATTATCCGCTCGGGCATAAAACTGAGCGCTGCTCTCACCGGTGATGGCCAGTCGCGATCGATAAGCCTCTAAGAAGCGGCTTGCATCACGGTACTCACTTTCGGAAGCGGGCAGAATCCAGCTATCGGATTGAAAGTTGATCCGAGGTTCCGCCAGTGTCAGATCTACGTCTTCTTTCGATTGAGACTGTGATCGGCTGAGTACCTCACGCAGTGCTCGCGCCAAATCACGACACTGCACTAACACGCCATATTCCCAATGGGGCATGTTGTCTAACCAGACGCCAGGCGGGAAAAGATCGTTGAGCAAATAGCCACCAGGTTTTTCCAAAAGGGTACGGATGACTTCTCTCAACGTGGATACGGTAACGCTACCGGTCACCACATCTTGCTCGGCCGCTGCGGCATAGTGAGCTGCGGTCTCATTAGTATCAAAGCCGTCTGGGGTTTGGCTCCAATACATGCCAAGACCGATGATCGAAACCCCATAAATCGCCAACACCAAAGCGATCCAACGGCCAAGACGAATCGGATCAGAGGCCTCACTATTGGGCTGCCATCGCCTCATCCGCTGGGAAAATCGGGTGAGCATTGAGGGCTTTTTGGGTTCAGAGTCAGACATCAATGGTGATGACCCCTTGGTTCATCATCAGGCATGGGGGCCTGTCGTTGAACTGGCACTGACGTGCAGCTTTCAGCGTTATTGGTGGTCAGCACGCAGAGCTTAACGAGGCTTCCCTCCGGTGGCGGTGCCGTGACGCCGAGCAGCATGATGTGCTGCCCGCCTGGCTTGAATTCGGTGCTCTCGCCGGCGGCAAGGCTGACGGCATTGAGCTGGACCATCCGTCGTTGATCGCCATCAGCGATCACATCGTGGATCTGTGCCACTTCGCCCACCGAGCTGCTAATTGCTGTAATGACCACGGTTTGGTCACCGTCATTGGTGACGCGTCCATAAGCGGCGGCGACTTCGGTACCTGGTGGCATACTCCGCACCCAAGCGTTTTGCCAAAGTAGCCCCTCAGCCAGCGCAGACAAGGGCAAGCAGCATGACAATAGTAATGGAGAAAGACAGCGCATTCGGATGTTGGACGAGTGGCCAGGAGTGGTGCTCCACCGTTGCTGTCTCTTGGGATTGCGCTTAGCGCGTAACGGCATCGAGAGCCTCCATCATAATGCGAGTGGTTAACAGTTGCGGCAGTATCACCGGGGGCGCTTGCGGGTCACCGCTATACATCACATACAGTGGAATCCCATTGCGACCATGTTGGCGGACGAATTCGCCAATGCCGGGGTCGTAGTTAGTCCAGTCGGCCACCATGTAAGTGACCTCGGATGCCGCAAATGCCTGCGTCATTTCGTCGGTGAACAAGACAGCCTGCTCATTGGCAAGACAGGTGATACACCAATCGGCGGTCACGTCGACAAACACCGGCAATCCTTGAGCCCGCAATGAGGCGAGTGCGGCGGGAGACCAAGTGACGATACCGTCTCGAGCATTCGCAGTGGCGGCGTCTGAGGGTTCCCCCCGTACGCCACCCAACAAGATGGCACTGATCAAACAGACGCTACCGATGGCGCGGGCAATACGGCCTCCTCGCAGTAAGGTGAGGCCAAGGGCGAGCATGACTAAGCCCGCGGCAGCGGCCGCCATGGTATCAACACCATTCTGTTTGCCCGCTACCCAAAGTAACCAGACGGCGGTGAGGTAAAGTGGAAACGCCATGGTCTGCTTGAGCGTCTCCATCCACGCGCCCGGTTTGGGTAACCAGCGCCGTGCGCGATCACTGGTGCTGAGCGCCACCATGGGCGCTGCCATACCGGTTCCCAGCGCGGCAAATACCGTCAGTGCATAGAGGGGAGGTTGTGTAAGGGCATAGCCTAGGGCGCTGCCCATAAACGGTGCAGTACAGGGGCTGGCCACGATAACAGCGAGTACCCCGGTAAAAAAACTGCCTTGAATCCCAGGTGCCGTAGTTAAGCCTGAGCCCACATTCATCCATCTTCCGCCAAACAGCACGAGTCCCGAGAGCGATAATCCCATGACGGCAAAGAGATAAGCTAACGCAATGACAAAGCCCGTTGACTGGAGCTGGAATCCCCAGCCGACCCAGCGCCCAGCGGCTTGAAGGCTGATCAGTACGCTCGCTATTAAAAGAAACGACGACACCACACCCAGTAAATAAGCGAGGCCATGCCGGCGATGGGTCGCGGGATCACCGGTAGCAAAGCTCAGTACTTTTAACGACAGAATAGGAAAGACGCAGGGCATGGTGTTGAGAATGACGCCGCCAAGAAAGGCGAGCCCCAATGCAAGCAGGAGAGTCATCCCTGCGGGGGAGGGCGTTACCGGTGCGTCTTCGACCGGCGGCATCGTGATCAATGTAGTGGTTGAGACGGTGCCGCTCGACCCATTGACGATGAGATACCGGGTTGTGGGTGGGTAACAGAGCCCCGCATCCGCGCAGCCTTGATAGGTCACCGAAACAGTGAGTGACTCTTCGGCTGAGGGTAATGCAACGGTAAGGTCGGCGTGGTCGTAATACACCTGCACCTCACCAAAAAACTCATCGGTTTTGTTCAGTGCAGGTGGGTAAGCAATCTCCAATGGCTCAGATTGATAGGGAGATGCGACCCTGACATTAAAAGCGTGTTGGTATAGATAGTATCCTTCGGTGATTTGCCAATACAGGCGCAGATCACCCGCTGCCGTCAGTTCCCCTTCCAGTTGATAGGCTTGCTCTACTGGTAAGAACTCAGTTTGTTGCTTTAGGGCATCAGCCAAACTGTTTTGAGTGTGTCCCGGTAGGGCATGGGTCAGCAGCGCGATCGCCACGATCATCATCGCCCAGCACCGCACTAACGTCAGCATAAGCGCTTGCAACGGCTGCGCGCCGGCCTCTCTCATGCTAAGTCAGTCATTGGGATAACGCAGGCGCGTTCCGTAATCCAGTGACAAACGGATCTCATCAGCGCTGAGCGCTGTCGGAAAATAGACTCCCGACACTTTGGCGTCCATCAAACTGGCGCCCTCGAGATTGGTTTCGCGGAAATCGATACCGCTCAGGTCGCAGTTACGAAAATAGGCATTAGAAAAGTCCAAGCCTCGAGCGTTCATTCGCCGAAGATCTCGCCCGCGATAGTCGCCACCAGTCAATTCAGTGCTGTCGAGTGAATCCCGGTTGGTGTTGAAGCTGTCCACGTCTTCCTGACGCAACATCTGGTAGAGCGGGTCAGCTTTAATGACTGGTTTGATTTCTTTATCGCTCATGAGTATCCACTATTCCCGTTTCAGTGATGACCGTTCAGTCACCAAAAAATTGACGGCGAAGAGCAAGACAGGCTGCTCTATCTAGCCGTGGTCCAAAAGATTTTACTACTTCACTGGCTGCAAGGGTGGCAAATTCGGTTGCACGCAGATCATTTTCTCCGCGCGATAGCGCATACAGAAAGGCACCTGCGAACATGTCGCCGGCACCATTGGTGTTAACGGCGTCGACTGCAGGTGCAGAGACTCGGTGTAATGTCGCGCCATCCCAAGCGATGGCGCCCTCTGCCCCGAGTGTGATCACAAAGCGCCTAGCGACCTGCTTAATGGCTGAGATGGCGTCATCCAATGAGTCACATTGGCCCCATTCAAGCGCCTCTATTTTATTACAAAACACCAGATCCACGCCGTCTTCTACCATTGCGGCCATGTTATCGCGAAAGAATTTCACCATGCCCGGGTCGGAAAAGCTGACGGCCGTTTGAATTTGATGCTGTGCTGCTAGCGCTTTGGTTTTCAGGGCGGCTGCGTGCCCGGTCGGAGAGGTCACTAAATATCCCTCTAGATAAACCCATTGCGAGGCTCTAATGGCTTCTTCGTTGACTTCGTCGACGGACAACGTTTCTGAAATACCAAGATGAGTATTGAGAGAGCGCTCTGCATCGGGTGTGATGAGCACAAGACATTTACCCGTGACGCCCTCTTTGCGTTGGTCATTGAGGCCATGCGCGACGCCCGATTGCTCTAGATCCGAGAGGTAAATATCACCGTCAGTATCCTGCGCTACCTTGCAGCTCATGTAGGTCGGTGCGCCCATTAGTGCAGTGGCAATCATACTGTTGCCAGCGCTGCCACCTGACGCATGACTGGCTTGGATGAGATGTTCGGAGAGCTGAGAGAGCATGTGAGTCTGCTGGGATTGGTCCATCAGCGTCATCATGCCCTTTTCCACATTCATAGCGACGAGATCGTTATCGGTGACTTGTATCTCGGTATCGACCAGCGCGGCGCCGATAGCGTAAGCAGCATAAGATTCCACAGGTTGAGGCCTATTGGTTGCAAGGAGGCCACATTCTACCGGAACCCTACGGCCCCTGCCGCTAACTTCACAGC
>Ga0213869_10002877_pt1 | contig 11718 bp, 10 predicted proteins | sample PICome_10_FD_160083 | JGI IMG/M metagenome (GOLD analysis project Ga0213869, IMG submission 160083) | Coastal seawater microbial communities near Pivers Island, North Carolina, United States - PICO132 | ecosystem: Environmental > Aquatic > Marine > Coastal | place: USA: North Carolina...
CGCTTTAACTCCATAGATAACAGAACCCCATGAGGACCATTAAATGGCACATGACTATATTGTAAAAGACATCTCTCTGGCTGCATTCGGTCGCAAGGAATTGGATATTGCGGAAACTGAAATGCCGGGCCTGATGGCTTGTCGTACTGAATTTGGCGAAAGCAAACCGCTTAAGGGCGCACGCATTGTTGGTTCTTTGCACATGACCATTCAAACCGCTGTCCTGATTGAAACACTTGTAGAGCTTGGTGCAGATGTGCGCTGGGCCTCTTGCAACATTTTCTCCACACAGGATCACGCCGCAGCAGCAATCGCCGCAGGCGGCACGCCCGTGTTTGCGATTAAAGGCCAGTCCTTGGAGGAGCATTGGGATTATCTTGACCGGTCTTTCATGTTCCCAGACGGCGCAAACATGATTCTTGATGATGGCGGCGATGCGACGCTGTATGTACTTTTGGGCGCACGGGTTGAAGAAGGTGAAACAGATCTGATCGAAATCCCGACCTCCGAAGAAGAAGAGGCAGTGTTCGCGCAGATCAAAAAACGTATGGCCGAAACACCGGGCTGGTTTGTTAAAACCCGTGCTGCTATTCAAGGCGTTTCTGAAGAAACAACGACCGGCGTGCACCGCCTGTATGAATTGGTCAAACAAGGTCAATTGCCCTTCCCTGCGATCAACGTGAACGACTCTGTGACCAAGTCGAAATTCGACAATAAATATGGGTGCAAAGAATCTCTGGTTGATGGTATCCGTCGCGCCACCGATACGATGATGGCCGGTAAGGTTGCTGTTGTTTTGGGCTATGGCGATGTGGGAAAAGGCTCGGCTGCTTCTCTTAAAGGTGCAGGCGCCCGTGTGAAGGTGACGGAGGTTGATCCTATCTGCGCTTTGCAAGCGGCTATGGATGGGTTTGAGGTTGTTTTGATCGAGGATGTTTTATCCAGCGCCGATATTTTCATCACAACAACCGGCAATAAAGACGTGATCCGCATTGAACATATGCGTGAGATGAAAGACATGGCGATTGTTGGTAACATTGGTCACTTTGACAATGAAATCCAAGTGGCAAGCCTGAAGAACCACAAATGGACGAACATCAAAGAGCAAGTCGACATGATCGAAATGCCGAACGGCAATCGTTTGATCCTGCTTTCGGAAGGCCGACTGTTGAACCTCGGCAATGCCACGGGCCACCCCTCATTTGTGATGTCCGCCTCTTTTACAAACCAAGTCTTGGCACAGATTGAGCTTTGGACCAAAGGCGATGACTATAATAATGACGTGTATATTTTGCCCAAGCACTTAGACGAAAAAGTGGCCCGTCTGCACCTGGATCGTATTGGAGTGAAGTTGTCGAAGTTGAACAACGAGCAGGCCGATTATATCGGCGTGGGCACTGATGGACCGTTCAAGCCAGAGCACTATCGCTACTAAAACAAAAAAACCCAAAAACAGCCCTGCTTAAATCGCCGGGCTGTTTTTTTGCGTAAAGCTTATATTTCAAAAACGGCCTACGGCGTCACTAACGCGGGCTACGTTTTGCCAAGATACGCTGCAATGTCCGGCGATGCATAGACAGGCGTCGCGCTGTTTCACTGACGTTGCGATCGCAAAGCTCAAACACCCGCTGAATATGCTCCCAGCGTACACGATCCGCGGACATAGGGTTCTCCGGGGGCGGGGGCAATTCATCCCCAGTAGCCAGGAGGGCATTCGTGATATCTTTGGCGTCGGCTGGCTTGGACAGATAGTCAGTCGCACCAATCTTCACAGCCGCAACTGCCGTCGCAATCGCCCCATAGCCCGTCAGAACCACAACACGGCAATCAGGACGCTTTGCGCGCAGCACTTCCACAACATCCAGACCGTTGCCGTCTTCCAGCCGCAAATCCACGACTGCGAATGCTGGAGGGCGCGCTGTGGCAATCGCCCGACCAGCGGCCACTGAACCGGCCTGCTCAACCGAAAATCCGCGTTTCTCCATCGCTTTCGCCAAACGCTTTAGAAACGGCTCATCATCATCTACCAAAAGCAAAGATTTATCTTCACCAATGCCCAGCAGCTCATTTGCCATGATCTGATCCTTCCGATTTTCTCTAAGTTAACAAGATGGTTCGAATATGGCTAGTATCAAGAGGCCCTCAAAACACAGGCCAAACGATCAGCAACCGCCTCTGGGGAAAGATCACTGCGCAAGAAGTCAACAAAGCCGACATCTGGAACCATAAAATAAGAAAAACTTGAGTGGTCCATAAGGTAATACTCCTCATCTTCGGCCGGTTGTTTGCGGTAATAAACTTTATAAGCCCGAGCTGCTTTCGCAATCTGCTCTTCTGTGCCAGTTAAACTCACCATTTCGGAATGATTATTGGCAACAAAATCCGCCAGATACTCGACCGTATCCCGCGCTGGATCAATTGTGATAAACACTGGCTTCACCTTAAGACCCGCATCGGCCAAAATTTCGACTGCCACCACATTGCGTGCCACATCCATAGGGCAGACATCCGGACAAAAAGTGTAGCCAAAATAAACCAAAGCAGGTTGATCGAGCACCTGGGCATCCGTCACCATTTGCCCCCTATGATCCATGAGCTCGAATGGTCCACCAATATTGCCACCCGCAACAGAGCCTTGAATACAATCTTCAAATCGCTGTGCTGGCAACATGATCTGGGTCATCGCAAAGGTCACCGCCAGCGTCACAACAACCGCCGCACCAGAAAAGGCTGCAAATTTCGTCACTGACATCATGGCCCCCTTATCGTTTCTAAGATACTCCTATGACATATCTTACAAATGTGCAGCCACAGATCGTCACAGGAACATAAAATGTCACAGTCCATAATCGGCTATATTGACCAAAATGCCCGTAGCAATTGGATGCGCTTGCGTACACTCGTGACCGTGCGTTGGGTGGCAATCACCGGACAAATATTAGCACTGGCTGTTGGGCAAGAGCTTTATGGCCTCTCCTTGCCGCTGGGCCCCTGCGCTGCGGTGATTGGCCTGTCAATCATTGCCAATATTTTTGCGATCCTGATCTTCCCCGACAATCGCCGCCTATCTGAAGCTGAAACGGTTCTCACCCTGCTGTTCGACACGCTGCAACTGTCCTTGCTCCTGGCTTTCACTGGGGGGCTCAACAACCCATTTGCCCTACTGATTTTGGCCCCAGTCACAATCGCCGCTACAGTGCTTCCCACCCGTTCAACGCTTCTTTTAGCCTCTTGTGCAGTGGCCATGACCACCACCGTCGCTTTGGTTCAACTGCCCCTGCGCTCCACGGATGGGCAGGTACTTGAAATGCCATTGGTTTTTGTATTCGGCTTTTGGGTGGCTATTGTCACAGGCATCCTCTTTATCTCGATCTATACCCGTCGTGTAACCACCGAAATGACCTCCATGTCAGAAGCACTTTTGGCTACGCAAATGGCCTTGGCGCGGGAGCAGAAACTAACCGACCTCGGCGGCGTTGTGGCCGCCACGGCACATGAATTGGGCACGCCCCTCGCAACGATAAAATTGGTCAGCGCAGAATTGATGGAAGAGCTGAAAGATACAGAACCCCTGCGTGCCGACGCCCAGCTCATCAAAGAACAAGCAGAACGATGTGGCACAATCCTCCTATCCATGGGGCGCGCCGGAAAAGAAGATCTGCACCTGCGCACCACCTTGTGGTCCGCTCTTGTTCGAGAAGCAGCAGAGCCGCACCTTGACCGCGGTAAAACCGTTACTTTCGCTTTTGAAAGCAATCTTGAAACTGATCCCGATCAACCCCTAACCTTCCGCAAGCCCGAGGTAATCCACGGCCTGCGCAATTTAATTCAAAACGCGGTGGATTTTTCCCAATCCGAAGTACGGGTGGATATTCGCTGGAACAAAGACACTTTGGTCGTGACAATTTCTGACGATGGCCGCGGATATGCGCCACAAGTCATCAATCGCATCGGCGATCCCTTTGTCCGACGCCGTAATAGATCCTCTACGGAGGGCGCCCGCCCAGGATACGATGGCATGGGGCTTGGGCTGTTTATCGCAAAAACCCTGCTCGAAAGATCTGGCGCACAGCTAGAGTTTTCCAATGGAACAAGGACAGATCCCCTTCGTGGTGCAATCGTGACCAGCACTTGGCCGCGCCACAAGCTGGAAGCCAAAAAAGAGCCTGTTGGTAAAAACCAACAGATAAAAGTTGGTTAAGCTATTAATTCAGAATTAAAGCCCTTGCGCAACACTGCGACCGAAAGGGCCTTGATGTGTTGGGAATCTTTGGACAAAATTTTTTGATCTCGAACTTGGTATTTCTTGCAACGCTGATAGCCGTGTCTTCGGGCTTTGCCTTGCTGCGCAAGAACCTGAGCGAAGCGGCCCAGGCCCTGCGAGCCTATCATACGCCCAGAGGCAACGGCCAAACGGCCAAGAATACAGATGACCAAAGGCCAAATGCCGCTGAGCTTCATCCATATCCCATCTGGATTACCAGCCATGACCAGCAAGTCACATGGGGCAAAAAAGCATTTGAGAAAAGGGAATACGATTTCGTAGCCACCTTCAAAAATTGGCTTTCAATCAGCCAAACCGATGGTCGGATACAAGCGCACAGCGGTGCAGGACAGATCTCTTGGTACCACATTACCGCCCAACTGCAGGATCATGAAACCTCCTGGTTCGCCAGCCCCGTCGATGGCTAGGTCCGCGCTGAGGTTTCACATCGCGAATTCATACAAACCATGTTAACAATCACTAACTATCCCTTAACCGGCCTGGCCATTTTTGACCGTAAGCGCGTGCTCATCCATTTTAATCCCGCACTTTTGGATATCACGGGTTTGAATTTTAAAGCTCTCAGTTTAAAGCCCGATTTGGCCACTGTCCTTGATACGCTCCGTGCCAAAGGGTTTTTGCCCAAACCCAAGGATTGCGGTGATTGGCGTGGCCGGCTTGCCAGACTCGAATGAGCCGCTGAAACAGGCAGCTATCGTGACGTCTGGGAACCAAGAGACGGAGTCACCTATCGCGTTACGGGAAAACCCAATCCGAACGGGGCCATTGCTTTTTTGCTCGAAGACATCAGCGTCGAAACCGCCCACGCCCGCGAAGCCCATGCTGAGCTCTGCCTTTTGGAAAGCGCTCTCAATTCTGTCGCCGTTCCCCTCGTGATTTTTGATGGGCTTGGCTCCTACGTGCGCTCGAAATCTGCATTTCAATTTATTTGGCCAGAAATTGCGCAAAGAAACAGCGCTGAAAAATCCCTTTCGGGCTGCCTTCAGCTTTGGCACAAACAGATGTTACCACATGACGTCTGGGACAAAATGCGCGGAACGGTCTTGAGCCATGGCGATCGAAAATGTTGGAACGCTGTTTTATCCTCAAATGAGGGTCAGAAATTACTCTTGCAATGTACCCCACTAGTTAATCGTCACACACTGATCGAACTTGGCCCAGGCAATAAAATTGCGATTGTCGCCCATCAACAATCGGTAGCCTAATTTTCGCTTGCAGCATCGGGTGCCCGCCGTATTGTAACACCATGCACGCCCCGCCCTTGTCTTCCCAACCCAAAGTCACGCACAACGGCTCGACCGAAAACTCTGTTGGCCAACGGCGTAAACCCACAAAAACGGAGAGATTGGCATGAGCCGCAGCGCTGATATTGATGCCTTCCTAAAAGCCGCTGGTTGGGACATAGCACAGCGCGCACCATTGGCGGGAGATGCAGGCAATCGAAAATATGAACGTTTGATCCATCCGAAAAAGGGGCCAGCCATATTAATGGATGCCGACCCAGTCAGTGGCGAAGATATCCAGCCCTTTCTTAATATTGCCGCGCACCTGAAAGCATGTGACCTATCTGCGCCTGAGATTTATGGCGCGAATCACTCTCTAGGGCTGATCCTTTTAGAGGATTTCGGCGATCAGCTGCTTTTTAATGTCGCCAATGCCACCCCTGAGCTTGAATATCCGCTCTACAAACTGTGCCTCGACGCTTTAGCACGGTTGCACCAACGGCCACCACCACCGAATGTCGGATCCTATTTTCCGCAAGCTATGGCATCGGCTGCTGAGGTCACCCTGCCATGGTATTGCAGCCCAAACCTCGTGGCGACCATTGCAACGGAGCTGCGCCAGCACTTGGACAGCCTCGACTGGACACATCCCGTTCTCGTCCTGCGCGACTACCATGCGCAAAATGTCGTCTATCGACCTGAGCAATCCGGAACGGCGCAAATTGGGCTGTTGGACTTTCAAGACGCCCAACTCGGCCACCCTCTGTATGACGCCGCTTCGCTCATCAACGATGCCCGCCGCAGCTTACATCCGGACGTTGAGCTGCGGCTCAAGGATACGCTGGTCCAAACTTACGCTGGCACTGATGGTTTTCACCGTGCATTGTCCACCCTGAGCGCCCAGCGCAACCTCAGGGTCCTTGCCCTATTCGCAAGGCTGTGTCTCAGAGATGGCAAGCCCGAATACCTTAAATTGATGCCACATGTTTGGAACAACCTTTGGCGTGATTTATCCCACCCAAATCTGTCCAAACTGTTCCGCCTCTGCCAATCCCTTCCCGAACCCACACCGAAACTACAATCAGAATTGAGAGCAAAATGCGCCAGCCACCCGATGAGCTGATGCTATTTGCTGCCGGTTTTGGCAGTCGCATGCAGCCACTCACCGCTGATCTCCCCAAACCGCTGATCCCCGTGGCTGGGAAAAGCCTTCTGGATCGGACATTGACGCTCGCAAAAGCGGGCGGAATCACCAGAACTGTGGTCAACACCCATTATCTAAGCGATAAAATCGCAAAACATTTGGAAGATAACCCAGCTCAGGTTTTGCATGAACCCAACATCCTAGACACTGGCGGTGGGCTCAAAAATGCCAGTAAATTCTTTGAAGGCCCGGCAATTTTTACCAGCAACAGCGACGCCATATGGTCTGGCTCTAATCCCTTTTCCTATCTATTTCAAAATTGGCGCGACAACTGCGATGCATTGCTCCTCTGTGCCCCCATAAGTCAAGTCAGCGGTCGAACAGAACTGGGAGATTTCTCCATTTCTCAAGATGGTGAGGTTACCCGAGGTGGGGATTTTGTGTATCTCGGTGTACAGATTATTCGACTGGACACAGTCCGAAACGTTCGTGAAAAACAATTTTCGCTCAATATCATTTGGGATAAATTAATGGCGAGAAACACGCTGCGCGCGTGCCTCTACCCGGGGCTATGGTGCGACATCGGCAGACCAGAAAATATCGCTCTTGGTGAAAAATTGCTGGGTACAAGCCATGTTCGATGATCGGCCAAACTTTCGCGTTTTTGGCACCTATTCAGGTCAAGCCTTCCCAGACACATTGCTCGATGGTTTAACCACTCGTCTGCAAGGGGTCGCTCCAGAGCATTGGGCGCGTGTTGAAGTCTATGTCAACACGCAACGCATGCAGAGGCGATTGGCCGAGTTGTTTTTGCAAGGCCCAGCGCGCTTGATGCCAAAGCTTACTTTGATCACAGATTTGGCGCATGACCCACTTCTGACAAATCTCCCAATGCCAGTTCCAACCCTGAAACGCAGGCTGGAAATTGCACAGCTGGTGCGCCTATTGATCCAACGCGTTGAGGGGCTGGCGCCCGCAAGCGCTGTCTTTGATTTGACGAATAGCCTGGCGAGCTTGATGGATGAAATGCAAGGGGAAGGCATCACCCCCGAGGTCATTAAAGGTCTTGATATTTCCGATTTCTCAGGTCATTGGGGGCGCGCTCTGCAACTTATCGCCATCGTGCAACGCTATTTTGAGGGCGTTGAAGCGCCAGATAAAGAAGCCCGCCAGCGAGCCAGCGTTTTAGCCCTCACTCAGCGTTGGCAAGAAAACCCACCAGACCATCCGATCGTAGTGGCCGGTTCAACCGGATCTCGCGGCACGACTTTTCACCTGATGAAAGCGGTCGCCGCGTTGCCGCAAGGTGCCGTGATTTTGCCAGGATTTGATTTTGACATGCCGCTCCGGGTTTGGGCTCAGCTGTCGGATCCGAAAACCAGCGAAGACCATCCACAATATCGATTTTTGCGCCTGCTAAAAGCCTTGGACCTTACACCGGATCAAGTCGTCCCCTGGACCGAAGCAACACCGCAGGCGGCCGCTCGCAATCGGCTGGTATCCTTAGCTTTGCGCCCAGCACCGGTGACCCATCACTGGCGGCAGGAGGGGCCATATCTAACAGAGCTTGACCGCGCCACGCAGGATATCACCTGGCTGGAAGCGCCAAACCAAAGGGTCGAGTCAAAAGCCATTGCGCTGCAGCTGCGGCGCGCCGCCGAATTGGGGCAAACAGCTGCGGTGATAACCCCAGACCGTAATTTGACCCGACGCATAGCAGCAGCGCTGGCTGCATGGAATATAACCCCCGATGATAGCGCCGGAATTCCCTTGAACCTGACCGCGCCAGGTCGGTTTTTGTTGCATGTCTTAGATCTGGCACGGCCACAGCTTACCTCTGAAACCCTATTGGTCTTATTGAAACATCCGCTCACCCATTCTGGCGAAGGCCGCGGTCAACACCTGCGCAACACCCGCGAGCTCGAGCTTTATCTACGCCGCCGCGGTCCGGCCTTCCTAACACCACAGGCCCTATTGCAATGGGCTGAAGCCCAAAATCATTATGGCCCATGGGTAGATTGGATCAATGCCAGCGTCTTTGATCAATGGCCGCAAGGATCTCAACCGCTGGAGTATTGGATCGCGCACCACCGCAAACTTGCAGAGCAGTTGTCAGCGGGTCTCTCTGAGCAGGATGGCGAGCTGTGGGAACAGGCTCCCGGGCGCGACACAAAAACGGAGATCGAGAACCTTACAAAATACGCTCCAGCCGCAGGAGATGTGGAGCTAATCGATTATAGTGCCATTTTGCGCGGTATTTTGAACGCTGGACAAACCCGCGACCAAAATCATGTGCATACCAATATTAGAATTTGGGGTACATTGGAGGCGCGGGTGCAAAGCGCCGATCTGGTAATTCTAGCTGGATTAAATGACGGCACCTGGCCCGAGCCCCCGGCCCCAGATCCCTGGCTCAACCGCAGTTTGCGGTTGCAAGCGGGTCTGCTTTTGCCAGAACGCCGCATTGGTCTGTCAGCCCATGATTTTCAACAAGCCATTGGCGCCAAAAATGTTTGGCTTACGCGATCCTTAAGGTCCGATGATGCGGAAACCGTGCCCTCCCGCTGGCTCAATCGAATTGAAAACCTATTGAACGGGCTTGAAAAGCCAGGTGACGATTCATGGATGGACCGCATGCGCGCCCGAGGCAAAGATTGGCTTGGAAAAGTCGAAGCCCTCGAGGAGCCACAAGACACTCCGCTGAGCACCAGACCTTCGGTTGCTCCGCCGGTGGCGTGCCGACCTGCAAGATTGGTAGTAACGGACATCAAGCACCTAATCCGTGACCCCTATGCAATCTATGCTAAGCGCATTTTGAACCTAAAGCGCCTAGACCCGTTGACCAAATCGCCTGATGCCCCGCTGCGCGGGACACTAATTCATGATCTTTTGGAGGCTTTTTTGCAGACTGGCCCCTGGACCAGTGCAGAGGCCGCCAAAGCCACGCTCCTAGCCATGGCGGAAGAACGGTTTCAAACCACTGTGCCTTGGCCCGCTGCGCGCAGAATGTGGCTGGCCCGCGTGGTTCGATTTGCTGACTGGTTCGTAACGCAAGAACTGGTACGCCAAGCCAGCATTATCGCAACCAAGACGGAAATTAAGGGTGAGATTAACCTGCCAGAGCTCAATTTTACCCTCAATGGCACGGCCGATCGAATTGACATTTTGAAAGATGGCACAGCCCATATTTACGACTACAAAACTGGAAAGCCGCCAACCCCAGCGCAACAATTACATTTTGACAAACAGCTCCTGCTGGAGGTTGAGATACTGCGGCACGGTGGGTTTCTTGGATTGGGACCACTAAAAGTGGCAGGGGCAACCTATATCGGCCTTGATAATTCGCCCTGTGAACTGCCGGCTCCTATGGATGAGGCTGATGTGTGGTCCGATTTCTCCAGATTGATCCGCGCCTATCAATCTGCCGAACAGGGCTATACCGCACGACGCGCGATGCTAAAAGCAGACGCCTCGTCCGATTATGACCACCTGGCCCGCTACGGTGAATGGAACACCAACCAACGCGCCACAGCAATCAAGGTGTCAAAATGAAGTTGAGTGATGCAAGCCTTCGACAAATCGAAGCAGCCCACCCAGCGCGCTCGACATGGCTCGCTGCCAATGCGGGCTCTGGAAAAACGCGCGTGTTGACAGACCGCGTGGCGCGGCTGTTGCTTGATGGGGTAATGCCACAAAATATTCTGTGTCTGACCTATACAAAAGCTGCGGCGTCAGAAATGCAAAACCGGCTTTTCAAGCGGCTGGGGCGCTGGACTATGTTGGACGATGCCAAGCTTTTGGAAGAGCTAGCCACCCTTGGCGTAGAGCGGGGCCTTAAGTCAGAAGACATTGATCGAGCCCGAACGCTCTTCGCCCGCGCTGTGGAGGCTCCCGGTGGTTTGAAAATTCAAACCATCCATTCATTCTGCGCCTCAATCTTGCGGCGATTTCCCCTAGAAGCGGGGGTAAACCCACAATTTGTCGAGATCGACGAGCGGGCCCAAAATCTTCTTCTTGATGAGGTGGTAGAAGCTATTGCAGATGGCTCTGGGCGATCCAGCTTTGATGGTATTGCAGAACATTTTACAGGGGCAGAATTACAAAATTTTTTACATTCAATCTTGCATTTGGATCATCATTTCGGCAGCCATCCCGGCGCAGATGGTATTTGGGAGGCGCTGGACCTGACGGCCGGATATAATGACGCCGATTTGGTGCGCGAATGTTACTTGCCTGACGACCTCCAGCACATTAAAGAGCTCAGAGCGCTCCTTCTAGCCAAGGACGAAACCGGCCACGACTTTAAGGCCGGTCTTAAATTGCAGGCCATCAACGGCTCAACACTCACAACCGCCGACCTTCCAACATTGGAATCCGTATTTCTGAACAAGACGGGCAAAGCACTGGGCTCAGCTAAAATAGGGTCGTTTCCCACAAAGGCCACGCGAGCTGAATTGCCCAGCATGGCACAGGTTGAGGCACTTATGTCACGCGTTGAAGTCGGGCGGCATAGCCGCTTGAATCTGAATATCGCAAAACGCAGCCTCGCGCTCTATGATTTCGCAGCTGAGTTTGTCGACACCTATCGTGCACGAAAACAGGCGCGGGGGTTTTTGGACTTTAATGACCTAATCATGCGCACACGCCATCTGCTGTCTGATGTGCGCGTCGCCACATGGGTCTTATTTCGCTTGGATGGTGGCATTGACCATATTTTGGTGGATGAGGCCCAAGATACCAGCCCAGCGCAATGGGATGTCATCCAACTTCTCGCACAGGAATTCACATCCGGTGAGGGCGCACGGGCAAATGTGCCCCGAACAATCTTTGTTGTGGGCGATAAAAAACAGTCAATCTATTCCTTCCAGGGCGCAGATCCAGATGGATTTGATCGGATGCGTGACCAATTTTCCCGGAAATTGCGTGAAATTGATCAGCCCTTTCAATCGACCACTTTGAATTACTCCTTTCGCTCGTCATCAGCGATCTTGGGTGTTGTGGATCAGGTCTTTGCCAGTCGCAACGGACTTGGCTCTGGATCTGCACATTTGGCGTTTAAAAAAGAT
>Ga0213869_10002879_pt1 | contig 11712 bp, 8 predicted proteins | sample PICome_10_FD_160083 | JGI IMG/M metagenome (GOLD analysis project Ga0213869, IMG submission 160083) | Coastal seawater microbial communities near Pivers Island, North Carolina, United States - PICO132 | ecosystem: Environmental > Aquatic > Marine > Coastal | place: USA: North Carolina...
TTGAAAAATCAAATCTTCAACTTCTTTTAACTTTATTTTTCTCCAAAAATTATTTTCAATCTGATTTATTGATGCTCTTAATTTTAATAAATCAGAAACAGTCTGGGATGGATTATTAAAATTAAAGCTTCTTATAATATTTTTTATTAATATACTTATATCATTATTATTTGAAATTCTATTCCAAGAAAAATCTAAACCTTCAAACAAATCGTTTTTGGCGCTATCGCCTTTTAAATATTCAAAATATTCTAAATATTCACCTCTTTTCCCAGTACTTCCAAAACCTTGAGTTTTATGCATTGATCTACTTAAGGCAGCTAATTCATTGTAGGAAGTCCCAAGCAACTTATTATATCCTCCAATATCTAAGGATACAACTCCTGGCTCTCGATCTGAAATATCCTTATTCCACCATCTACCTGTATTAACTACTAATCTTTTAGTTTGCCATGGATCTACAAATTTTAATTGTTCTTTGAAAATCGTAGAATCTGCAGCCAAATCAAAAGCTTCCATAGCTAAAATTGCCGATGCTGTATGGTGACCGTGCCCACCTTTTCCGTTAATTGGGAAACGACAAACAATAACGTCAGGTCTAAATTTTCTTATTACCCAAACAGCATCTGAAAGTATTTTATCCTTTCCCCAAGTTTTAAATGTCTCTTGTGGTGTTTTTGAGTATCCAAAATCATTAGCCCTAGTAAAAAACTGCTCTCCTCCATCTGTTCTTCTAGCTGATAGAAGTTCTTGTGTTCGAATAATACCTAGTTCTTCTCTGATCTCTGTCCCAATTAGGTTTTGACCCCCATCACCTCTGGTAAGAGATAAATAACCAGTATTTAATAGTTTTTCATTAGCACAATAACTTATAAATCTTGTGTTTTCATCGTCTGGATGGGCAGCTAAATAAAGTATATTTCCAAGAACGTCTAGTTTTTTAATCTCATGTAGAATCTCAGCGCTATTTAACTGCTGCGAAGAAAGATTTAAAAAAAGTAAATTAAAAAAAAGTAATAGATTGAGTGATTTAATCATCTGTAATTAATAATAAAATTATATTCTGTCTTGGAAAGAGTAGCTTATACCCAAAACCAACATGTCAAATAAGGACCCTACTTCTTTAGAAAATATTTTTCCGTTAGAAATATGGTTATACCCAATTGAAATATATGTATTAGCATTTATATAAGTTGAAAAATGCCAAAAATGATGGAAATTTATCCCACTTTTAAGGCCGTCATTTTTTTGAGAACTAGATTCAACCCAAGCTACAGCAAGTTGGGATTTTACAAATGTTTTTTTTGCTATTTTAAAAGACAGTTCTTGCCCTAGTCCTAGAGCATTGCCTCCCTTTTCAGTAACATGGAAAACCGCAACTGGACTTGTGGTAAATAATCGATCAAAATAATTTAAATCCGTTTTAGGTTTCTTAAAATTTTCAGGTTTATCAAGTGATCTTTTAAAAGGGAAGTACACTTGTGCAAAAATTGAAAAATTTTGAAAACTATTTACATTTGCATCAACTGGTAAGTCAAATCTAGATCTATAAACACCCGTATTTAGACTTATTTTAAAAGGTGTTTTTTCTAATTCAAATTCTACTTTTTCAACCTGAGTATAACCATTAAAAGCGATAAAAATTGTAATTAAAATAGTTAATGATATTATCTTCATATTTATAATAAATTGGTCTGTTAATTGTAAAGTTCAGCTGTTTTGGAATTTACTTTTAAATTCATTTCGATACCAAATGGCAAAGTTAAATTTTCATTTTCATGTCCGCAAGGAAAGTTGAATATTACTGGAAAACCAAACTCTTTAACCTTTTGGAGTATTATTTCTTCAATACTCATTCCAAAAGCTGTAGAATTATCTTTTATGTTGGTAAAATGTCCTATAATAAGTCCCTTAATTTGATGAAAAACACCAGCAAATTTTAATTGCCAAATCATTCTATCAATTTTATATAAATATTCATCTATATCTTCTATAAATAGAATTTTATTTTCAAAATCAGGTTGGTAGTTGGTTCCTAAAGATGATGTTAAAATTGAAAGATTTCCGCCAACTAAAGGAGCTTTTACATTTCCGCTTATATTATCGGTTGAAGATTTAATTTTATAGTTTATTTCCTGTTTAAAAAGGAATTTTTTTAGGGAATCTAATGTCTTAGGAGTATTTTTTGAAACATTAATAGGCATAGTTGCATGAACGGAAGCAGTATTTAAAATAATATTTGAAAAACAGTGGATATTAGTAATATCAGAAAATCCAATAATCCACTTAGGATTAATTAAAAAATTAGCTGGGTTTAGTTCTTTTAATAATTGTATGGAGCCATATCCTCCTCTAAAGCACCAAATAGCTTTTGCAGATTTATGGTTCAGTGCCCATTGAAGGTCTTGCTTTCTTTCCATCTCAGTTCCTGCAAAAATCCCAGAATTGCGCATTAAATTTTTTGATCTTACAGGCTTCAAACCCCATTTTGATAATAAGTTTTCAGCAAATTCTAGAGATTCTAATTCTACTTTTCTAGCTGGAGCTATTATAATAACCTCATCGTTAAGTTTTAATTTTTGGGGTAAATTCATTTCATTTAAATTCTTAATGCTAAAAATAGCATATTAACTTATATTTGACCATTATAAAAAAATAGATTTTGAAATCTCCAAAGAGACATACTATTACTGCTGCCTTGCCATACGCAAACGGCCCTTTACACTTAGGTCACTTGGCTGGGGTTTATATTTCGGCCGATATTTATGCTCGTTTTTTAAGATCTAGTGGTGAAGATGTTGCCTTTATTTGTGGATCTGACGAACATGGAGCAGCCATTACGCTTCGTGCTAAAAAGGAAGGAAAAAGTCCAAAAGATATTGTAGATGAATATCATTTTTCTAACAAGGCTATTTTTGAAAAATTAAGAATTAGTTTTGATATTTATGACCGAACATCATCAGATCATCACCACAAAACAGCTCAGGAATTATTTTTAGAGCTGGAGAAAAAAGGGGCTTTTGTTAAAAAAGAATCCGAACAATATTACGATGAAGAATTTAATCAGTTTTTAGCAGACAGATACGTAACAGGAAAGTGTCCTAAATGCAGTGCAGATGGTGCTTATGGAGATCAATGTGAAAAATGTGGAAGTACACTAAGTTCATTAGAACTAATTAATCCAATTTCAACATTAAGTGGGAAATCCCCTCAACTTAAAAATACTACCCACTGGTACTTACCATTAGATAAGCATGAGAAATGGCTAAGTGATTGGATGCAAAATGGAATTTATAAAGGCACCCAAGTTCACGATCCAAAAGCTTGGAAAAACCAAGTAATTGGACAGTGTATGAGTTGGATCAAAGGCGGACTTCAGCCAAGAGCGATTACTAGGGATTTGGATTGGGGAATAAATGTTCCTCTTGAGGGAGGTGAAAACAAGGTGCTTTATGTTTGGTTTGACGCACCAATTGGATACATTTCTGCAACTAAAAAATGGGCAGAGGAAAAAGGAAAGAAATGGGAAGATTATTGGAAAAGTAAAGACACTAATTTGGTTCATTTCTTAGCCAAGGATAATATTGTTTTTCATACTATTATATTTCCAGCAATTTTGTCTGAGTTAGATGACTATATTCTCCCTACAAATGTCTCTGCCAATGAGTTTTTAAACTTGGAAGGTGAAAAGTTAAGTACTTCCAAAAATTGGGCAGTATGGGGAAAAGATTTTATTCTTGATTTTCCGGATCAAGAGGATGTATTAAGATATGTGCTATGTTCGATTGCCCCAGAAAATAAAGACAGTGATTTTTCTTGGAAAGACTTCCAGGCTAGAAACAACAACGAACTGTGTTCTATTTTTGGGAATTTTGTCAATAGAACATTGGTTCTTACTCAGAAATATTATGAAGGTATTGTTCCTAAAGCCAACGAACTATTAAATATTGATCATCAAGTTCTAAAAACCATTAAAGAAACACCTAAGAATGTAGGAAAAGCTATAAACTCCTTTAGATTTAGAGATGCGCTTAGTGAGGCTATGAAATTAGCTAGAGCGGGCAATAAATATTTAGCAGATACCGAGCCATGGAAATTAATTAAAATAGATCCTGAAAGAGTAAAAACAATAATGAATATCTCTCTTCAGATTACAGCCAATTTAGCCATTGTTTTTGAGCCTTTTATGCCTAAAAAATCCTTGGATTTAGCACAGCTTTTAAATATTGAACTTCCAAATTGGGAAAAAGCAGGTGGCCATCAAATAATTCAAGGTAATCACACTATAAATAAGCCTTATATTCTTTTCCAAAAAATTGAAGATGAAAAGATTGATGAGCAAATAGAAAAATTAAAAAATAAAGAAAAAAAAACTTCTAAATTCCCACCTATGAAAGATGAAATTACGTTTGAAGAATTTTCTAAAATGGATATACGTGTTGGTACAATAACTGCTGCAGAAAAAGTAGAAAAAGCAGATAAATTGCTAAAACTTACCGTAGATACTGGAATAGATATTAGAACAGTTGTATCGGGAATTGCAGAAAGTTTTGAATCTAAAGACATAGTGGGGCAAAAAGTAAGCATTCTTCTAAATCTTGCACCAAGAAAAATTAGAGGTGTAGAATCTCAGGGAATGATTTTAATGGCCGAAAATGAAGAAGGAAACTTGGCTTTTGTAGCTCCAACAAAAGAAATAAATTCAGGAAATACAATTAGATAAATCAATTACTATTTACTCCCATAGTTCAACTGGATAGAACAGTCGCCTCCTAAGCAACAGATCTGGGTTCGAGTCCCGGTGGGAGTATTATATAGTCTTTAATTATGTAAAATTTAAAATAAAAAAAGCGAGGCATATACCTCGCTTTAAAAGATTGTAAGAAGAATACTATTTCTTCTTTTTCTCTAATTCTAAAATCTTTTTCTCTAATTCTAGAATTCTATCGTCTTGCTCTTTAAGAGCCTGGGTTAAAATTGGTATTATTGAAATATAGTTGACCCCTAAAAATTCTTCAAATTCGTTCTCTTCACCAGGTTTACGATCCTGATTTAAGTGTATAGTTGAACTTGCTACAGAATTTGGCAATACTTTTTCTAAATCCTGTGCTATAAAACCATACTGATGCCCTTTAGGTAAATTAATGCCTTTTTCGGTATACTTTTCTTTATAATCGTATTCAACTGGCTTAAGTTGTCTTAAAACAGAAGTTGCTTCTGTTAACTTAGAAATATTAGTTTTAAACTTTCTATCAGAAGTTTGATATAAAGTTCCTATAACTTGAACATCGCCATTAAAATAACCTGCCCAAGTATTACTAAAGGGAGCAGCTGAAACATCTCCATAAATTGCATAATTATAAGAACCTGTAGATGAACCACTTGCACCAGTTGTCTTAGCGTAAACTCCATAATTAGCCCCATCTGTATAATTGTCAACATCTGCAAAAACACCAAAGTTATTTGCCGAATTAACAACTAGACCACCAACAGCGTTTGCCCAAACTCCAATATTAGAAAAACCCGAATTAGCTGCTTCTCCTCCTATACCAATATTGGTGCTAGATGGATCAAAATTAATTTGTACAGCCTTTCCCCAAACACCATAGTTTTGAAATGCGTTTACAGCCTCACCGTAAACACCACAATTTTGTTGGGAAGAATTAATTCCATCTGATAAACCAAATAACCCAGCATTTTGTCCAGCTGTACCATTTATTTTAGCAAATGTCCCAGCATATACATTGTTAGGGTTGTTCCCTGAAATTGCATCAATAAATAATGTAAAATCAAAATCAGTGTTGTTATAAGTAAAATTAGGAGTTGGGCTAAGAGTGTCATATAAATCTAACCTTGAATAAGGAAAATCATAACCTATACCAACGTCTTTAAATGTGTAAGCGTCGCCGTTTGAATTTATATCCCACTTAAAACCAAGTTCAGAAAAATCAACTTTATCGTTCCAATAAGTAGTGTCTGCAGCAGTTATACCACTTGCCAAAGAATTTGAGAAAATTGGATCAGTTTCTGGTCCACCACCTCCACCACCTGTAGATGATGTATCGTTCCAGTAATTTATATCAGCAATAGTTATTCCACCAGCTGGTGATTGTGAAAATATTGGATCAGTCTCTGGTCCACCACCTCCACCACCTGTAGATGATGTATCGTTCCAATAATTTATATCAGCAGCAGTTATACCGCTGGCTGGTGATGAATTATATAAATTCCAATTAATAGTATCAATAGCAGTTATCCCTCCAGCAACAGAACTTGAAAATATTGGATCACTCTCTGGTCCTCCGCCTCCACTACCTGATGAATTCCAATTAGCAGTATCAGCAGCAGTTATACCACTTGCCAAAGAAGATGAAAATAAAGGATCAGTTTCAGTGTATGTTTCAGCTGCTTTTGCATGTAATGCAAAAGGAACACTTAACAATTCACTTGTACCAGAAATCGTATAATTAGAACCTCCATTAGGATCAGTTTCAGTTTTAACAAAATAAGGTCCACTTCCCCAGTCAATTGTGGATAGAGATCCTTGAATTACAGTTCCTTTTCCTATTTCTAAACTTACTAGTCCATTAGCATTTGTGGTAATTGTATGAGTTTCTGCATATTTAGTGGTTCCTAAAGAAGAACCTTGTAGAATAGAAATCGCCATTCCTACAGATTGATTGGTAACCAAAGCTCCAGAACCATCTCTTACAACAGCTTGATAACTCATGCCTTGAGGAGTCTGCGCCAGCATAGAAAAGCTAACAAGAATTGATATTATTGATAAGTATAAATTTTTCATATTATTTATTTTTTATTATTTTAAATGTTTGTGATTTTTGATTTTGATTATTATAAACGTTTATAAAGTATGTACCAACTGAAAGATTCGAAGTGCTAACTGTAGTTTCTTCTGAAAGTATTATTCCATCAATAATTAATTTTCCTTGAAAATCATATAAACTATATCCAATATTATCAATTGAATTACTAGTTGTAAGCGTTAAATTATTTGAGACAGGATTTGGATATACACTAATATTATTTAACGTATTAGTATTTAAACCTACATTCGTAACAGTATAGGTTTGTTGAACACCTGCACTAACTTGGCCATCGTTAGATACAATTGTATTATAAAACAATTGCCCTATACTATTTGATACTGATCCAGAACTACTTACAATATTTGTTCCACTTGAATTAAAGGAATCCTGTGAAAAAAAGTTGTTAATAGATAAGAAAGTAAAAATTACAGCATAAATTTTAAAGTTATTTATATTCATTAATTCTAATTTTTTATTTTAACAACTTTATTAATTGTAAATTAAAAATCCAATTTATTTTAGGAATAATAAGTGTGTTAACGTTAATTAACCTAACTCTATTTTAGAATCTATTTATTTAAAACTACTTAAAAAATTAAGGGTTTTTGAAATTTTTAAATAATAGGTAAATTTACGTAATAACACCTAATTTTTAATGTCAATTAAAAACACCTTTGTATTTTAAGAAATATTAAAAATATAATCAAATAATATGAGGTATTATATAATATTAATTGGCCTGCTTTTAGTAAATTCTTACACAGCATATTTTGATTCAACTAAGATTGATATTGAAAAATTATATATCAAATTTAAAGCTTACAATGATTCATCTATAATTAGAGATTTTGAAACTAAGTTCCTAAAAAGTTTGGTCTTTATAAATGATACCACTGCTTACTTTAATCCAAATGGAACTTTACATCTTTTTAAAATTAATTGCGGGAAAGATATTAAAATCGAGAAAATTAGTAAGGGAATTTATCATGGTCATAACTTTCATCGCTATTTATTTACATATAAATCTAAAATATACTTGTATGGAGGACAAGGTCTTTGGAGTTCTTATGTTGGACTACTAGAATTTAACATGCAAAATAAAGAATGGTTTCAAAAGAAAATTCAAGATTATCCTTTTGAAACAAAAAGCGTTGTCTCTTCATGGCTAATTGATGATAAAATTAAAGTTTTACTTGCCTTAAAATCCAATTATGATCAATTAGGCGATAATAATTTAATATTTGGAGAGATAGATTTAATCGATTGGAGATTTAAAGAAATTGGCCAATTTAACTCTGTAATTTCTAATGATATGATGGTTGGAAAAGTTAATATCGTTCAAGAATCAGAAAAGTATATGGTCATTGAACTTCGAGACGATTCAGAGTGTTGTTGTAAGTTATTTGATAAGAAAAATGGAGAGATTTATTACGTAAATTTACTAAAAGACATCCCTTGTTTAGATGGTAATAGCTTTGCTTATGTTAAGAAAGATTCATTATACTACAGAAATTCAAATAGAATAACAAAATCTGTTTTAATAAATAAAGATGCAATTTATGAGAAAAAAAGTATCCAAGAATTTTACTTAGGAAAAATTAAAAAACAAAGAGTTTATAAATTATTTCTGTATTTAATAATTGCTTTATCGTCAATAATAATCACAGTAATATTAATTGTTTTAATATTTAGATTTAAAAGAAAACATTTATATGATTTCCCTGTATCAATAGAAAAAAATCTTATTCTTGCTAGGGGACAGGTACTTAAAAAGGATGAAATAGACTTGATTTTAGAAATTTCTCATATGAGCTTTGACTCTATAAAATCAAAAAGAAGTAACCTAATTAAAATGATTAATGACAATGGGAAAGTAAATATTACAAGAAATAGAGATAAAAACGATAAGAGATTTATTGAATACTTTATTAAATAGCGAGAAGAAGAATATTTATAAAAATAATCAAACTCAACCATTATTATTTAAAATAATTAAATTTAAAAAAGTCTAGTTTTTTGTGCTTTTTTTAGTGTTTTAGAGTAAAAAATACTTTTTTTCCGCTTTTTTAACCATTTCTTCTCTTTTTCAGTTTCTTAATTGAAAAATTATTTTCCTTAAAAAATCATAAAATTTGCTGGAATGAGTTAATATATTATAGTTTTATAATTAGTCCATATTATGAAAAATACAAAGGGGGTTATATTTAAAATATTTGAAGCTAAAAAGGAGCCTTTATTTGATAAGCTTTTTGATATTTTTAAAGAGCTTCTAACCCATACATCTGGAGATTTTGAAGAATCTATAAACTGGTTGAAAGAGTTAGATAAAGAATATAGCCTAACCAACGAAAATTATACTATTGATGATTTTATCGAAGAACTTAAAGAAAAAGGGTACATTAAAGAGGAAATTGATAGTAGTGGAAATGGAAATATAGCTTTAACATCAAAAACCGAACAAGCTATTAGACAGCAAGCCCTAAACCAAATATTTGGGAAAATTAAAAAGAATGGAATTGGCAATCACAAAAGCAATAAACAAGGCTTTGGTGACGAGCACACTGGTGATTTTAAAGCTTTTCAATTTGGCGATTCCATAGATAAAATTTCAGTGACAGAGTCATTAAAAAACGCCCATATTAATCATGGAATTAATGATTTTAAACTTAGCGAAAATGATTTAGTAATTGAGGAGTCTTACCATAAAAGTCAAATGAGCACCGTACTTATGGTAGACATAAGTCACAGTATGATTCTTTATGGAGAAGATAGGATAACGCCTGCAAAAAAAGTAGCCATGGCTTTATCTGAGTTTATAAAAACTAGGTATCCAAAAGATAGTATTGATATTCTAGTGTTTGGAAATGATGCTTGGGCTATATCAATAAAAGATCTTCCTTATTTGAAAGTTGGTCCATACCATACAAATACGGTGGCTGGGCTAGGTTTAGCGATGGATATGTTAAGAAGGAAGAGAAACACCAATAAACAAATATTCATGATAACTGATGGTAAGCCCAGTTGTTTAAGGCTAAAGGATGGCAGGTATTATAAAAATAGTAACGGATTAGATCCATACATAACCAATAAGTGCTATGCAATGGCTCAGCAAGCAAGAAGATTACATATTCCAATTACTACGTTTATGATTGCCCAAGATCCATATTTAATAGAATTCATAAAGAAATTTACAGAGGCTAACAAAGGAAAAGCATTTTTTACTGGTTTAGAAAACCTGGGTGAAATGATTTTTGAAGATTATGAAACTAACAGAAAAAAAAGAATCAAATAAAATGAATTATCAAAAAATAAAAACTTTAGGGGAGCTCAAAAAAGCAAGCTATGTTCAAAAAGGTATTAAAGATGAGTTAAGAGAAAATTTGATTTATAATATTCAAAATAAAATTAATGTTTTTGAAGGTATTTATGGTTATGAACTAACTGTGATTCCTGAATTAGAGCGCGCTATACTTTCAAGACATAACATAAATCTTTTAGGTTTAAGAGGACAAGCAAAAACAAGAATTGCTCGTTTAATGGTAAATCTTCTTGATGAATACATCCCTTATGTAGAAGGTTCTGAAATTTACGATGATCCGATGGCTCCGATTTCAAGAGCTAGTATCGAGCTGGTTAATAAATTGGGTGATAAAACACCAATTTCTTGGCTTCATAGATCCGATAGATTTGCAGAAAAATTAGCAACTCCAGACGTAACAGTTGCCGATTTAATTGGTGATATTGATCCAATAAAAGCTGCAAATTTAAAATTAAGTTATGCCGACGACAGAGTAATACATTATGGAATGATTCCTAGAGCTAATAGGTGCATTTTTGTGATCAACGAATTGCCTGATTTACAAGCTAGAATTCAAGTTTCTTTATTTAATATTCTACAGGAAGGTGATGTTCAAATTAGAGGATTTAAATTAAGGCTTGAATTAGATATTCAATTTATATTTACTGCAAACCCTGAAGATTATACCAATAGAGGAAGTATTGTTACTCCCCTTAAAGATAGAATAGGATCACAAATCTTAACCCATTATCCAAAAGATATTGAAACAGCAAAAAAAATAACGAGTCAAGAAATTAGTTCTTCTTTAAAACAAAAAGAAAATATTCACATTCCTTTACTAGCCAGCGACTTACTTGAAGAAATAAGTTTCGAGGCAAGAAAAAGTGAATTCATTGATGAAAAAAGTGGAGTTAGTGCAAGACTTAGTATTTCAGCACTAGAAAATCTTTTGAGCAGTGCCGAGCAAAGACTTCTTAGAAATAATGAATCAAAAACTACAGTAAGATTATCGGACTTTTCAAGTATTGTCCCCGCAATTACAGGGAAAGTAGAGTTAGTTTACGAAGGAGAACAGGAAGGGGCAGAGTTTGTAGCTAATAAGCTAATAGAAAGTTCTATTAAAACACTATTTGAAAAACTTTTTCCAAAAATTGAGAAATTAGAAAAGCAAGATGGAAATAGTCCATATGATGATTTAGTTTCATGGTTTTTTAATGAGTCTAAATTTGAAATTTTAAATGGTATTTCAGAAAAAGAATATAGTCAAAAGCTTCTTTCGATAGAGCCTCTTAATAAACTAATCCAAAAATATCAACCCAATACTTCAAAGGATGATTTATGTTTTCTGAGTGAATTTGTTCTTTGGGGACTAGTTCAATTCAAAAAACTTAGTAAAGTTGAGTATTCTGAGGGTATTGAAATACAAGACCCTTATGGTGACTACATTAAAAATATGTAAAAATAAATAGGATATCTCCTTAAATTTTGAATAATAATAGCTTTAAAGAAAAAATAAAAGAGAATTTTAAGTTTTCCTTTACAAAGGAACAGGAAAAAATAGTTCATGAAGTTTCTGATTTTGTAGCC
>Ga0213869_10002880_pt1 | contig 11707 bp, 9 predicted proteins | sample PICome_10_FD_160083 | JGI IMG/M metagenome (GOLD analysis project Ga0213869, IMG submission 160083) | Coastal seawater microbial communities near Pivers Island, North Carolina, United States - PICO132 | ecosystem: Environmental > Aquatic > Marine > Coastal | place: USA: North Carolina...
TGCTGCTAAAAAAGCTGTGCCAAAGAAGGCTGCTGCTAAAAAAGCTGTGCCAAAGAAGGCTGCTGCTAAAAAAGCTGTGCCAAAGAAGGCTGCTGCCAAAAAAGCTGTGCCAAAGAAGGCTGCTGCGAAAAAAGCTGTGCCAAAGAAGGCTGCTGCTAAAAAAGCTGTGCCAAAGAAGGCTGCTGCTAAAAAAGCTGTGCCAAAGAAGGCTGCTGCTAAAAAAGCTGTCGCCAAAAAAACTTCAGCGAAAAAGACTGCGGTGACAAAAGCTCCTGCGAAGCAGGCTGCCCCGGTTTCAAAAAAGAAAGCAGCGTCGAAGAAAGCGACCGCGCCCCCGGCGGCTAACCGTCCCAAACAGACAGTACCGCCCAAGCCTGCGCTGAAGCCCAAGAAGAAAAGCGCCTCGCCGTTGTCTCCGCTGTTGTCGAACGAGGTACCAGAGCAAGTTGAAGTACCCAAGCCGCGCGGAACGAGCAAGGACGGAGTGTCCTACACCAAGGACTTCGACGTGAAGTTCCTGAAGTCACAGCGGGACGAACTCCTAGCGCGCCGTGCAGCAGAGCTTGCGCGCGCCACACGTCTTGAAGATGAAGCAACATCGATCATCGAAGATGGCGAAATGGGTGACGTGCAGTTTGACGATGAGGGCGGCGAGGGCGACACAATGGTTGTCCAGCGTGACCTCGACAGGCTGTTGTCGGGTCAGGCTCGCCAGACCATCGGTGATATCGATGAGGCGCTTGCCCGTATCGAGGCGGGAACATACGGATACTCATCGGTATCAGGCAGGCCAATTCCACGCGAGCGTCTTGAAGCCATTCCGGAGACCACAGTATTAGCTGTTGAAAAGGTCAGCGGCGCCGGACTCCGGTAGTCCGAAACACGTCGCCGCATCGCCATGGCAATTGCCCGCGCCCCATCTTGGCGGGCTTCAGTGCTGTTAGCCGCGGTCGTCGTTGTCGTCGATCAATGGACTAAGCACTGGGCAGTTGCCGTCCTGGGTACCGATCGTGAGATCGAAGTGTTCTGGACACTGCAGTTCAATCTTGCCTTCAACAGTGGCATGGCGTTTAGTCGCGGCGAAGGGCTCGGGCCGGTCATCGCCGTTGCAGCAACGGCCGTCATTGTCTGGCTGCTGATTTCGCTGCGCACCGAGTCCAGTCGACTCTCGACCGTCGGGATGGGCCTGGTCATTGGCGGCGCTGCAGGGAACCTCATCGACCGGCTGTTTCGGGGCGAAGCTTGGCTTCGTGGCGCCGTGGTCGACTTCATAGACTTCCAATGGTTTCCAATCTTTAATGTCGCCGACATGGCAATCAATGTGGGAGCCGGCGTGCTGATCCTCAACACGATTCTGGTAAGCCGCCGATCGCCTGACAGAGCTAGAGAAGATGAGATGGCATGAGCGCCAGCAAGAAGACTGACGAGGTGCCTTCCGCGCTTGACGGCCAACGACTCGATCGCATTGTTGCCCTAATGGGTGACATCAGCCGGTCTGATGCCGCTTTTGCGATAGCGGCTGGCGGTGTCCTCGTCGACGGTGGCATCGCTTTGTCCGGCAAGGTTCGATTGACGGAAGGCCAGGCCATCTCGCTGGACACGGCAACGATCCCGCAGCTCGAATTACCGCAAGCTGATTTGTCCGTGGAGTTCGGCGTCGTGCACGAAGACGACCATGTCATTGTCGTCGATAAACCCCCTGGGTTGGTAGTGCATCCGGGCGCTGGAAATTCGACAGGGACGCTCGCCAACGGGCTTCTAGCCCGATACCCGGATATTGAAGGTGTTGGTGACCCTGTGCGACCAGGCATCGTGCATCGCCTCGACGCAGGAAGCTCAGGTCTGTTGGTCGTCGCTCGCACCAACCACGCTGCAGAGTATTTAATCGATCAGTTTGCTGACCACACCTGTACTCGTCGATACGAATCGCTTGTTTGGGGCGTTCCGGATGCTCCGCACGGAATCATCGACGCGCCGCTTGGACGCAATCGGAATGACCCGCTAAAGATGGCGGTGGTCGCCCATGGCAAGTACGCGCGAACCGACTACCGAGTCATTGGTACCTACTCGGAGCCAGCCGTTGTCTCCCGACTGGAATGTCGTCTCGAGACAGGCCGCACGCATCAGATTCGAGTACACCTGGCTTCGATCAATCATCCGCTGGTCGGGGACCCGGTCTATGGACAGCGCCGCCCGAAACTCGGTCTGCAACGTCCGTTCTTGCACGCGGCGGAACTTGCGTTCAATCACCCGGGCAACAAAGAGCGAGTCACGTTCCACAGCCCGCTTTCGAGCGATCTGAAGGCTTGGCTAGACGCAGCGGTCGCCTAAAAAACCTGCCTATTGTCAACACGCCGGTGCTGCTCAATCAGCGCCGGTGGAGCTGTGGCCAGGGTGCCTGGCCTTGAGCGATAGCGGCGATACCGGCTAGCGAGTAACCATCAAGATGCTCACGCATATGCGTGCCAGCCTGGTCCCAAATCTCGAGCAGGACGCACTGCCCCTCGTGGTCACATGCTCCGTCCTGGTGTGGGGCTCCAAAGTCGCCGACGGTGATTGGACCATCAACGGCCGAAACAATATCGGACAGCATGATGTCCTCGGGTTCGCGGGCGAGAACGTAACCGCCGCCAACACCGCGTTTTGAGCGGACGAGTCCGGCACCTTTGAGAGCAAGCAGGATCTGCTCAAGGTACGGCTGGGGAAGCGCAGTGCGCTCGGCGATGTCACGGACCGACGTCGGGCCCGCCTGATCGCCATGCAACGTCAGGCTAAGGAGCGCCCGGCAGGCATAGTCTCCTCGGGTCGATATCCGCACTCTCTCACTTTAACTCCAACAATTGGTCGCTGACCTTGTGGAATACAGGCCGTTCGTGATCAACTTAAGCAAGTGACTTCCACTTCCGGCGTCGGGCCGATCATTCCGGACTACGCAGGCGCCAATGTGAGGGGGATTGTCCCAGCGCTTCTCGGACCGTCTGCGTGGTCGGCGGGGACGCTGCCGCCCTGGATGCCAAAGCCAGTCGTCGACTCTGAACAGTGCGTCTTGCTTGTGCTCGACGGTCTCGGCTGGGATCAGTTCCAAACGCACCAGGACTTAATGCCGACACTGTCAACGTTCGTCGGTCAATCGATTCATACGGTGGCACCGACTACGACGGCCACCGCCCTTACCTCCATCACGACGGGCCTGACTCCTGGCGAGCACGGACTCGTCGGATATCGGATGGTGCTGGGCGGTGATGTGCTGAATGTGCTGCGGTGGGCGGTTGATGACAAGATCGTTCGCCGGCAAAAGCCGCCATCTGCAGTCCAGCCATTTGAGCCGTTCCTTGGCTGTGCGGTTCCCGTGGTCTCGATGGCTGAACTTGAGAACTCTGCCTTCAGCGAGGCGCATTTGCGCGGATCGACACCCGCAGGTTGGAGAGCGTCTTCATCGATCGCGGTGACGGCTGCTGCCGAGATTGCCGGCGGAGAGCGATTTGTTTACTGCTACTACGGCAACATTGACAAGATTGCCCACGAACGTGGATTCGGGCCGTACTACGAAGCAGAATTACGGGCTGCGGACCGCTTAGTCTCTGACATGCTCGAGGCACTGCCGTCCGGTACGTCGCTCATGATTACTGCAGATCACGGGCAGGTGCATGTTGGCGACAACATCATCTACCCATCGGAGGAGCTGCTGCATGGTGTCACGATGCAATCGGGAGAGGGTCGCTTCCGATGGCTCCACACCCGGCAGGGGGCTCAAGTCGACGTCATGCAGACTGCGTCAGACGAGGTTAGTGATACCGCTTGGGTTGTTACCAAAGAGCAAGTCATCGACGAAGGTTGGTTCGGTCCGACCGTTGCACCGCCGGTGCGTGCCCGCCTTGGCGATGTAGCGCTCGTCGCTCGTGATGACGTGACGTTCCACGAGACCGCCGACTCTGGGCCGTATCGGCTGATCTGTCGTCATGGCTCACTCACATCAGCAGAAGTCAACGTGCCGCTCATGGCAGCAACCGCCTAAAACTAAAGAGCAGAAAGAGTTTCATGTCAGATATCGAATCGACTCCTCTCGAAAATGGCGCAGCAGAGGTGTTGCGTCCCGACGACGTCCAAGGCGAGCAAGTGGAGCCAGTTGGGGAGCTGTCGCCAGGTGAGGACGTGACGCAGCCAGCCAAGGTGATGCGGATTGGTGCGATGGTGAAGCAGCTACTCGAAGAGGTCCGTAACTCGTCGCTTGATGAGGCCTCGCGCGAGCGGCTGGCGGAGGTGTATGAGCGGTCCGTGACAGAAGTGTCAGAGGCGCTATCACTAGATCTCCAGGAAGAACTGCGATCACTGGCACTGCCCTTCGAGCACGACGAGGTGCCGAGTGAGGCAGAGTTGCGCGTTGCCAAAGCCCAACTCGTCGGATGGCTTGAAGGGCTGTTCCACGGAATCCAGGCCTCGATGATGGCCCAGCAGGCTATGGCTCAAGCTCAAATGGCGCAGCAGCAACGTTCTCTCGCTGGTGGTCCCGTCATTCCTGGCCAGCAACCTGAGCGCCCCGGAACGTACCTTTAGGAGCCTTCGGGAGCACCTGGTAGTTTCAAAAAGCTCAGCGCTGCGTCTCGAAGAAAGAAGCGAATCCATCTCCATGACCGATTCCTTCACCCACCTTCACGTTCACACCGAATTCTCAATGCTCGATGGGGCATCGAGGCTTGATGAATTGGTGGCCAAGGCCGTACAAGACGGACAACCGGCGATCGGAATGACTGATCACGGCAACATGTACGGCACGTTGGACTTCTACAAGGAGTGCAACAGGCAGGGCATTAAGCCGATCATCGGAACCGAGGCCTACATGGCCCACGAACACCGCAGCGAACGCCCCTCTCGTCGCGGCCGGGTTGACGATTCAGGTGGTGAAACCGAAGGTGGCAAAAAGCTCTATTACCACCTGACCCTGCTCGCCGAGAACAACGAGGGTTACAAGAACCTCATCCAACTTGCGTCGTTGGCGTTCATGGAGGGGTACTACTACAAGCCCCGGATGGACTGGGAGCTTCTCGAAAAATATTCCGACGGACTTATTGCCACAAGCGGATGTCTCGGCGGCCACGTCCTGCAGTCGCTGCTCAACGGCGACGACAAAGGAGCGCTAAGCAAAGCTGGTCGGCTGCAGGACATCTTTGGTCAGGACAACTTCTTCATTGAGATCCAGGATCACGGGCTTCAGGCGCAGAAAGAGACCAACCCAAAGCTCCTTGAGATCGCCAAAAAAATCAAGGCGCCGCTGCTGGCGACGAACGATACGCACTACACCCACCAGGACGAACACGACGCTCATGATGCGCTGTTGTGTGTACAAACCGGTTCGCTCATGTCTGATCAGAAGCGGCTGAAGTTCGATGGCAGCGAGCACTATCTCAAGACTGCCGCCGAGATGCGCTATCTGTTCCGCGAGATCCCAACCGCATGTGACAACAGTCTGTGGATCGCTGAGCGATCAAACATCGAGATCGAATTCGGCAAACCGTTGCTACCGAATTTTCCGCTGCCCGACGGCTTTGTCGATGACGAGGCGTATCTGCGCCATCTGACTCAGGCCGGTGCCGAGAAGCGGTGGGGCAAGAACGTCCCACCAGAGGCTGTCGAGCGCCTGGCCTATGAGCTGCAGGTCATCTGCGACATGGGCTTCGCCTCGTACTTCCTCATCACATGGGATCTCATCAAGTACGCCCGCGACAGCAACATCCGAGTCGGTCCTGGAAGAGGTTCGGCTGCTGGGTGCGCGGTCGCGTATGCGCTGTGGATCACCGACCTCGACCCGATTAAGTACGACCTTCTGTTTGAACGGTTCCTGAATCCAAGCCGTATATCGATGCCCGACATCGATATGGACTTTGAGACTCGATACCGAGAAGACATGATCCGGTATGCCGCCGAACGGTATGGACGCGATCATGTGGCGCAGATCATCACGTTTGGGTCAATCAAGGCCCGCAACGCTGCGCGTGATGCAGCTCGTGTGCTCGGTTATCCGTACGGCGTCGGTGACAAGATCGCTAAAGCGATGCCGCCACTGGTCATGGGTCGTGATACTCCACTCAAGTACTGCTTCGAACAACATCCCAAGTACGTCGACGGATATAAGGCCGCCGCCGATCTCCGGGCGATGTACGACATGGATCCTGACATTAAGAAAGTTGTTGACGTCGCCAAAGGTCTTGAGGGGCTGAAGCGCTCTGACGGTATTCATGCTGCCGCAGTGGTGATCACCAAAGATCCCGTGACCGACTACGTTCCGATTCAGCGCAAGCCCGAGGCGGGTGTTGACCCACAAGATGCACCCGTAGTCACGCAGTTTGAAATGCACGGCGTCGAGTCACTCGGACTGCTGAAAATGGACTTCCTGGGTTTACGCAACCTTGACGTCATCTCCGATGCGGAGTTCATGATTCGCGAGCGGCACGACCCATCTTTCGACATTGAGCAGACGGCGCTTGACGACCCAAAGACATATCAACTGCTGTCGCGCGGCGAAACGGTCGGCATCTTCCAGCTCGAATCCCCGCCGATGCGTCAGTTACTTAAGGCCATGGAGCCCACCACATTTGCCGATATCGCCGCTGTGCTTGCGCTGTATCGGCCGGGTCCGATGTCGGTCAACATGCACTACGACTTCGCGGATCGAAAGAACGGTCGTCAGGAAGTTGAGTTTTTCCACGAGGACGCCAAGGAGGTGCTTAGCGACACGTATGGGCTGATGATCTATCAGGAAAGCGTGATGCGTGTTGCGCAGAAGTTTGCCGGGTATTCACTCGCTGAAGCCGACAACCTCCGCAAGGCAATGGGCAAAAAGAGCCGAGAGGTCATGGCTCAGGCGCGCGAGGCCTTTGAAGACGGCGTCGTTGAGCAGGGTTACGGCAACGAGATGGGTCCGATGCTGTTCGACATCATCGAGAAGTTCGCTGACTACGCGTTCAACAAGAGCCACACTTTCGGGTACGGACTCATCACCTACCAGACGGCGTACATGAAGGCACACTTTCCGGTTGAGTACGTTGCGTCGCTCCTGACGAGCGTCAAGAACAACCTTGATAAGGCTGCCACCTATCTTGCGGATTGTCGTTCGATGGGTATCAAGGTGCTCACTCCTGACGTCAATCGGTCACTCATGAACTTTGGAGCTTTGTCGCCTGAGGAATTGCCGCGCGATGTCACGGTGCCGATCGGAAGTCCTGGAGCGATCACCTTTGGCCTTTCTGCCGTGCGTAATGTTGGCGAAGGTCTTGTCGAGCTGTTGATCCTTGAGCGAACAGAGAACGGCCAGTTCAGCGACTTCTATGACTTTGTCGAGAGGGTGCCTGAGGTAGTGCTCAACAAGCGCACTATTGAGTCGCTGATCAAGGGGGGCGGCTTTGATGCACTTGGGCACCCGCGGCGAGGACTACTTACCGTGTTCGAGCACATCATCGACACGACTGTCAAGCGCCGTCGCGAGCGCGAAAAAGGAGTGATGAGCTTGTTCGGCGATTGGGGCGACGGCGATGCTGGCTCCAGCGGTGACGGGGACAGCTTCACTGAGCAGACGCCAATCCCCGATTTACACTTCGATAAAAGTCAACAGTTGCGCTTCGAAAAAGAGATGCTCGGTCTCTACGTCTCGGACCACCCATTATTTGGTATCGAGGGGGCCCTCAAGCGCAGGGTCGAACATGCCCTCATTGATTTGCCAAATATGGAAGACGGCACCCCAGTAGTCGTCGGTGGCGTGATTACCAACCTTGCGCGTAAGTTCACCAAAAAGGGTGATCAGATGGCGGTCTTCTTGCTCGAAGACCTCGACGCTTCCATCGAGGTGACGATATTTCCTCGGACATTAGCCGAGCAGGGTCATAAGCTCGAAGATGACCTCATCGTTTCCGTGAAGGGTCGTCTTGACCGGCGCGACGAGTCACGATTTGGCATTATCGGGCAAACAATTTCAGTGCTCCACGGGCTCGACGACGGCCCAGCTGTGCCGCTTCGGCTGCGCCTGCCCTCCACGTCGCTTGATGAGCTAAAGATCCAGCGCCTCAAGCGAATTCTGAAGGAGTATCCCGGTGATTCAGTCGTCATGGTCGATATTGGAATGGGCCAAGTCTTGAAGCTGGCAGACGAGTTTCGTGTTGATGTGGATCGGTCGGTGGGCGAGCTGCGGATGGCCTTCGGGCACGAAGCCGTCCTCCTCTGACCGTTTCCGGGTGTAGTCCTCCTCTAACCGTTTCCGGGTGTAGAATGGAAACGATGGCTCTTGAAGTTTCGACCAACGACGCCTCCGCACTGACGGATACCGACCTAGACGAATTGGCGTCGATGGAAGAGGCCTTCAACGCCGGGCTGCTCTCCAAAGCCCAAGAAGACTGGGTCCTAATCACTACCGCTCGCTTCGGTGATGCTCTGCATGGCTTTACATTTTCCACGCTCGAGCGCATCGGAGGCACTCCGTGTGTACTCATCGGGCTGATGAGCGTCAAACGCACGTCGAAGCGTGATCAAGTGCTCCGCGGGCTGATGAGCGAGGCGTACCATCGGGCGCTGATGGCATTTCCCGACGAGGACGTCGTAGTGGGCTGTCGTTTCGTCAATGCTGATTCCGTGGTGGCGCTGAAGGATCTCGATGATCTGACGCCGCGTCCAGACAATGACGCGGTCGGTGAAGAACGGGCCTGGGGGCGACGCCTGGCCAAGCGCTTCGGCATCGACGGCAAGTACGACGCAAAGTCCTTTATTTCGAAGGCAGAAGCGCAAGACGGTTTTCTCGACTTCGAGTCGGCCACGCCTGAAAAACTTGACCCTGATGTTGTCGAGATGTTTGATGCTGTACCGGTCGACAAAGGCGGCGCGATGGTGGTTTATGGCTGGACGATGGCCGAAGACCTACAGAAGCTTGGCAAGCGCTGAACGAGTTCAAGCACGTCGTTCGCTCCCGGCGGATGACCCGAGCGTTCTCGACTGAGTCGGTTGACCCGGCTCTTGTCGATTCACTAGTCGACCTTGCGTCGCGGGCTCCCAGCGCCGGTAAGGCGCAGGGTTGGCATCTAGTTGTGCTCGAGGGTGAGCAGACGAGACGGTTTTGGGACATTTCGCTCCCCGTAGCGAAGCGCTCGTCCTTTCGCTGGACTCATCTGCTTGACGCTCCGATCATTGCGCTGCCTTTAGCGGATGCCAGCGCCTACACGAAGCGCTACGCCGAACCAGACAAGGCTCAGACCGGCCTCGGTGCGGGAGTTGATGCGTGGCCGGTGCCGTATTGGACGGTCGACACGTCGATGTCGGTGATGACATTTCTGCTGGCCGCGCAGGATGCTGGCCTTGGCGCACTTTTCTTCGGTGTGTTCCGTAACGAAGATGCGCTGCGCGATGAACTCAGTATTCCTGCTGACCTCGAACTGCTCGGTGCCATCGCGCTTGGATACCGTCTGAACGATGCAGGCGGGCAGGGTCGAAGCTCCCACCGGGAACGCCGGTCGCCGGACCAGATTATCCACCGCAACGGCTGGTGAGACCGGTTTGCGTCTGGGTGCTCGCTGGCGTTCAGGCCAGCGTCTGACTGGTGTTGCTCGGAGGGGCCGGGTCTTGTCGATGCGGACCAGATTCCGGACCTGTAGGCATTGATAGACGTTTGCCTGTGAGTACTTCTGAGAAGCCTTCGACGGTGTCCTGAGGTAGCTGACAGACATGGTCACGGCAGACGTAGACATAGCCTTCGTCGCGGCCTTCCCACAACGGCGAGTCGTAGGGCTCGCCCCACGCCAGCACAGTGTCGGGACGCCAGATCGAGTGGGCCATGCGCAAGATGTCGGGACGATCGCCAACAATGACGATCTCGGTCGTACCGCGGCGACGAAGATCGGCGGCAATAAGTGCGTTGGAGTACATGCCGATGCCTTGATCGACCTGGGTGTTTAGCAAGCAAAGGATGCGGTCAGCTTGATTGGCATAACGCTGTTCAGCGGTCAGGCCAGCAAGTCGGTAAAGCGCCACCGCCGCAGTGGAGTTGGCCGACGGCAGCGCGTTGTCCTTCAGGTCCTTCTGGCGGACAATCAATTCTTCGGCATCTTCGGCCGTGGTGAATAGCCCCCCATTTACTGGGTCCCAGAACCAGTCGAGCATCGTGTCAGCAGTCTCGACTGCAGCAGTAATCCAACGGGCCTCGCCAGTGCACTCAGCGAGTCGCGTGAACGCGTCGACGAGGGCGGCGTGGTCGCCGGCGAGAGCATCGTGGCGTGCTCGGGGCTCGCCGTCCGCATGCCAGCTCCTGTGCCATCGGCCGTCTGGCTTGCGGAGCTCACGCAGGAGGAAATCACCGTTGCGAATCGCGGCGTCACGCCAGTCGGAGTTGTTGAACACCGATGCAGCCTCGGCAAGTGCCGAGAGGAACAATGCATTCCACTCAGTGAGGATCTTGTCGTCGAGACCAGGGCGGTGGCGCTTTTGTCGCGCTTGCGCCATGCGGAAGGTGGCATAGTCGATTTCTTTCGGACGCTGCAAAACTCCTCGAGCTTGCATCCGATTTGGAATAGAACGGCCGCTGCCCTCAGCCCAGTTGCCTTCGTCGGTAATGCCGTACCACTCGATGGTTGCATCGACGATGTTGGGTTTAACGTCGGGCATCGCAGCGCGCACCTGGTCAGGTGTCCAGGTGTAGAAGAGGCCCTCAATGCCGTTGCCATCTTCGTCTGGGGAGTCAGCGTCTTCGGCCGAGTAAAACCCACCGTCAGGGTGCTGCAGTGTTGTGAGCACGTAACCGATTGTCTCGCCGAGAACCTGCCTCCATTGCTGCTTTCCGAGCACGATGAGGCCGTGCAGGTAGGTTCTGCACATCAGGGCCTGGTCTGACAGCATCTTTTCAAAGTGGGGAACAAGCCACTCGCGGTCAACCGAGTAGCGAGCAAATCCGCCACCGATGTGGTCGTACATGCCGCCAGAGCACATGGCATCAAGCGTTGTGACGATGACGTTCTGGGCAGCCTCAGCGCCGTTGCTCATGTAGGCCCGTAACATGAGCTCAAGGTTGAAGCTTGACGGAAACTTGGGTGCTTGACCAAAGCCGCCCCATTCCGGATCGAAGGCTCTGCCGAGGCCCTGAACAGCATTGTTGAGCTGTTCAACGTCGGGAAGGTCGTCGCCAGCCTTCAATTCACTACTGACAGAGATTGCTTTCACGAGCTGATCAACGTTTTTACGCACGTCGGGTTGGCGGCTCGTCCAGATGCCCCCATCACCGTCCTCGCCATCGCCGTTGATGGCATCGAGCAGTTTGAGGAACGGTTCCTTCGGGTAGTAGGTGCCGCCGTAAAACGGTTCACCGTCGGGTGTCATAAAGACAGTCATCGGCCACCCACCTCGACCTGTCATTGCCTGCACGGCATCCATGTAGAGCGCGTCGACATCGGGGCGTTCCTCGCGATCAACCTTGATGTTGACGAACAACTCGTTCATCTTCAACGCTACTTCTTTGTCCTCGAAGCACTCATGGGCCATCACGTGACACCAGTGGCAGGCCGAGTACCCGACCGAAAGCAGCACCGGCACGTTGCGTTCTTTCGCCGCAGCGAAAGCGTCCGGTCCCCAGGCGTACCAGTCGACCGGGTTGCCCCTGTGTTGGCGCAGGTAGGGAGAAGTTTCATCGGCAAGCCGGTTCATTCGAAGCAGGGTAACGGCGACTCAGTCCGCCACGCCTGTG
>Ga0213869_10002887_pt1 | contig 11680 bp, 8 predicted proteins | sample PICome_10_FD_160083 | JGI IMG/M metagenome (GOLD analysis project Ga0213869, IMG submission 160083) | Coastal seawater microbial communities near Pivers Island, North Carolina, United States - PICO132 | ecosystem: Environmental > Aquatic > Marine > Coastal | place: USA: North Carolina...
CAATGGCTAAACTCAATTTGAAAATCATTGATTTGGAATTCATCAATAACCAAAATATCAATAATTATTTTAACGTTTACAGAAATTCCTATGATAAACTCAACGATATTGCACAGTCCTACAACAGCAATACTGAAAATATTGACTCGGATGGAAATCTAAAAATTCCAGAAGGCGCCAACAATTTCATTTCGGAAGTGCGTAACAATCAAACCGCTTTGACAGAACAAAACCCCAGATATCAAGATGTCAATCTGATAAAAGAACGACAAACACGATTGACCACCAACAACCTGATTTTTGGCTCTTCTTTTTTGTTAAACTACAACAGTCAGCGAAACATTCTGGATGAATCTTTTTTTCAATTTCAATGGAAACTCAGTATGGTAGGGACGCTACTCAACCAAATCATCAAATCTACCGATACCCCCAAAAATAACAACAATCAATATGAAATTGCAGGCGTCACCCCTTCACAATATTTCAAAACAGAATTGAATTTTATCAAACACTGGCAGTTGTCTGCCAGTTCAGTTTTGGCATTCCGAGCTTTTGGAGGAGTTGCGATCCCGTTTGGCAATGCCAATAGTATCCCATTCACCAGATCCTATTTCTCTGGGGGTTCCAACGACAACCGTGGGTGGAGGGCCTATAAATTAGGTCCAGGAAGCAGCAACAACCTCAATGAATTCAATGAAGCCAATTTGAAACTGACATTTAATTTGGAATATCGATTCCCCTTGGTCGGTAAAATGAATGGTGCTTTTTTTGTCGATGCAGGAAACATCTGGAATGTCTTGGACAACGTCACTGATCCAGACTATCGTTTTGATGGTTTTAAAGATTTGAGTGAAATTGCCATTGGCACTGGTTTTGGATTGCGTTATGACTTCGATTTCTTTGTTTTTCGCTTGGATACTGGCTTTAAAACTTATAACCCCTCCCTTCCTCAATCCTCCAGATGGCAAGGAGATTATGCCATTAGTAATGCTGTTTTCAACATTGGGATAAATTATCCATTTTAAACTAAAAAAGTTTGATACTTTTGTCCTAATAAACCTAAGATTGATGAACCAAAACTTTCCAAAAGGAGTACTGACAGGAAGTCAAGTGCAAGATTTATTTCAATTTGCAAAACAAAAATCTTTTGCCCTCCCTGCAGTTAACGTTGTAGGAAGTAACTCAGTAAATGCCGTCATTGAAACTGCTGCTGAATTAAACAGCCCTGTAATCATTCAATTTTCAAATGGAGGCTCCCAGTTTATGGCTGGAAAAGGGCTTTCCAACGAAAATCAAAAATCTGCTATCGCTGGAGGAATCGCTGGGGCCAAACACGTCCATGAGTTGGCCAAACACTACGGCGCATCTGTTATATTACACACTGACCACTGTGCCAAAAACTTGTTGCCATGGATTGATGGATTATTAGATGCAGGAGAAATTTTTTACCGACAAACAGGCAAACCTCTCTACAGTTCACATATGTTAGACCTTTCAGAGGAACCTCTTGAGGAGAACATCGAAGTGTGTAAAAATTATCTCGCCCGTATGGAAAAAATGGGGATGACCCTAGAAATTGAATTGGGGGTAACAGGAGGAGAAGAAGATGGTGTAGACAATACCGATATCGACGTTTCAAAGTTATATACTCAACCCGAAGAAGTTGCCTATGCCTATGAAGAATTGAGTAAAATAAGTCCTCGATTTACCGTAGCAGCTGCTTTTGGAAATGTTCACGGTGTTTACAAACCAGGTAACGTTAAATTGACTCCAAAAATTTTAAAAAATTCTCAAGAATTTATCTCTCAAAAATTTGGAGTCGCAGACAACAGCGTCGATTTCGTTTTCCACGGAGGGTCTGGATCCACCATTGAGGAAATAACCGAAGCCATCGGTTATGGCGTAATTAAAATGAATATCGACACTGACTTGCAATTTGCCTTTACTGAAGGCATTCGAGATTATATGGTCGACAATATTGATTTTCTGAGAACACAAATCGGAAATCCCGATGGAGCAGACGTTCCCAACAAAAAACATTACGATCCCAGAAAATGGTTGAGAAAGGGAGAAGAAACCTTCAAAACCCGATTGATTAAAGCTTTCGAAGATTTGAACAATGTCAATACACTTGGCTGATTAAAATTTTTAGGAATTAAATTTTCCCCTCTATGAGCTGGTTCAAAAGAAGCGAAAAGGGCATACAAACCAAAACTGAAGAGAAAAAAGACATTCCCAAGGGGCTTTGGTACAAAACCCCTACAGGAAAAATCATAGAAACTCGGGAGTTGGCTTCCAATTTTTATGTATCTCCAGAGGACGATTATCACGTTCACATTGGAAGTAAAGAATATTTTGAAATTTTGTTTGACGACAACCACTTCAAAGAGTTGGACGAAAAAATAAAGTCAAAAGACTTTCTCAATTTTCAAGATTCAAAAAAATATATTGATCGCCTGAAAGATGCTCATAAGAAAACGGGCTTAAACGATGCCATAAGAACAGCAGTAGGAAAATCAAAAGGCAGAGATTTGGTCGTTGCTTGTATGGATTTCTCTTTTATCGGCGGATCTATGGGCTCTGTAGTGGGTGAGAAAATTGCCAGAGCTTGTGATTATGCAATCAAACATCACTTGCCATTGATTATTATTTCAAAATCTGGAGGAGCCAGAATGATGGAGTCTGCCAATTCGCTAATGCAAATGGCAAAAACCTCTGCAAAATTGGCTGCTTTGGCTGAAGCCAAATTACCCTATATTTCGCTATGTACAGATCCTACCACTGGAGGCACAACAGCCTCCTTTGCCATGTTGGGGGACATTAATATTGGCGAACCGGGTGCCTTGATCGCCTTTGCTGGACCTAGAGTTGTTCGAGATACAACTGGTAGTGATCTTCCCGAAGGATTCCAAAAAAGTGAGTTCTTGTTAGAGAAAGGATTTTTAGACTTCATTTGTCACCGAAAACTCCTAAAGGACAAAATCAACCTTTATTTTGATTTGATCCTCAATCAACCCCTAAGGGATTAATTAGTATAATAGGGTTGTATTTCTGATTATTACAACTATATTTGCACACATTTTACATAAAAATTATTGAACTAATATTGGCATGTACTTAAACAAAGACGCTAAAGAAGGGATTTTCAAAAAACATGGAAAATCCGAAAAAGACACTGGATCTTCTGAGGGACAAATTGCACTTTTTTCTCACAGAATTGACCATCTTTCCAACCACCTTAAAAAAAACAAAAAGGATTTCAATACAGAGCGTTCCCTCGTAAAATTGGTAGGGAAACGCCGTCACCTATTGGATTACCTTAAAGCAAAGGATATCGAGCGTTATCGTTCGATCATCAAAGAATTGGGATTAAGAAAATAATCTCAATCGTATTAAAAGCGTATCTATTTACTGATTCAGTTTTTCGTTGGTTGCTACAACACACAACAAGATTAATTTATACAACCAACTAATAAAAAATGATACCTAAAACATTTACCCAAGAGATTCGTCTTAATGACGGACGAACCATTACCCTAGAAACTGGTAAACTCGCCAAACAGGCTCACGGCTCTGTAGTCGTTAAAATGGGAAATTGTATGCTTTTGTGTACAGTAGTTTCCAACTACCATTCTGGCAATGTAGACTTTTTACCCCTAACGGTTGACTACCGAGAGAAATTTGCCGCAGCAGGGAGATACCCAGGAGGTTTTTTCAAAAGAGAAGCAAGACCCAGCGATGGAGAAATATTGACCATGAGAATTGTGGACCGTGTTTTGCGTCCTCTTTTTCCAAAAGATTATCACAATGAAGTTCAGGTGATGATTCAATTGATGTCTCACGATGAAAATGTGATGCCCGATGCTCTAGCAGGATTGGCTGCATCTGCCGCCATTCAACTGAGTGATTTCCCTTTTGAATGTCCTATTTCTGAAGCGAGAGTTGCCCGAGTAGACGGAGAATTCATCATCAATCCAAGTCGAGCTCAGATAGAAACCTCCGACATCGACATGATTATAGGAGCTTCTGCAGATTCTGTTATGATGGTAGAAGGTGAGATGGACGAGTGTAGTGAAGAAGAGATGGCCGATGCCATCAAATTTGCCCATGAGGCCATCAAGGACCAAATTGATGCACAAATCAGATTGGCAGATGACTTCGGCAGAAAAGAAGTACGCGAGTACGATCAAGAGGAAGAAAACGAAGAGCTACAAAAGCAAATTCACGATGCTGCCTACGATAAATGCTATGCCATTGCCAAAAAAGGTACTGGAAAAGCCGAACGCAGTTTGGCCTTTAGCGAAATAAAAGATGAAATCAAAGCTAATTTTTCGGAAGAAGAACTTGAAGAAAATGGCGATTTGATAAATAAATATTTTAGCAAAGCCCAAAAAGAAGCGGTCAGAGAATTAGTATTAAGTGAAGGGATACGTTTGGACGGTAGAAAAACTGATGAAATCAGACCGATTTGGTGTGAGGTAGATTATCTCCCCTCCACACACGGTTCCTCCATATTTACTCGTGGAGAAACACAGGCACTTGCCACCGTAACTTTAGGAACTTCCAGAGAGTCAAATCAGATTGACATGCCTTCTTATGAAGGAGAAGAAAGATTTTATTTACATTATAATTTCCCTCCCTTTTGTACGGGAGAAGCTCGTCCACTGAGAGGAACTTCAAGACGTGAAGTGGGACACGGTAACCTGGCCCAAAGAGGTCTTAAAGGAATGATCCCCGACGATTGCCCTTATACAGTAAGGGTTGTTAGCGAAGTTTTGGAATCAAATGGTTCATCATCTATGGCAACAGTCTGTTCCGGAACCATGGCCTTGATGGATGCAGGTATCAAAATGAAAAGACCCGTTTCTGGTATCGCCATGGGATTGATTTCTGATGGAGATCGATTCGCCGTATTGAGTGATATCCTTGGAGATGAAGATCACTTGGGTGATATGGACTTTAAAGTTACTGGAACTTCTGAAGGAATTACGGCTTGCCAAATGGACATCAAAATTAAAGGATTATCCTATGAGATTTTAGTCAAAGCTCTAAAACAAGCCAGAGAAGGTCGTTTACACATACTCGAAAAACTCGTCGAAACCATCGATCAACCCAATGAGAGTGTCAAAGCTCATGCTCCAAAAATGATCAACAGACGTATTCCAAATGAATTTATTGGCGCTATGATTGGTCCTGGAGGTAAAGTAATTCAAGAGCTTCAAAAAGAATCTGGTTGTACTATAGTAATCACAGAAGATCCTGTTACAGAAGAAGGAATAATTGAAATCTTAGGAACTTCTCCTGACGGTATTGCAATGGTGGAAGGTAAAATTGATTCTGTTACTTTCAAGCCGAAGGTTGGAAACACTTACGAAGTAAAGGTTATCAAAATACTTGACTTTGGAGCGGTAGTGGAATATACAGAAGCACCAGGAAATGAAGTCTTGTTACACGTAAGCGAACTAGCTTGGGAACGAACTGAAAACGTAAGTGATATTTTGAATTTAGCAGATATTCTTGAAGTTAAATATTTTGGAATTGACTCAAGAACAAGAAAAGAAAAAGTTTCTAGAAAAGCTTTATTGCCTCGTCCTGAAAGAAGTAAAAACACAAGAAATGAATAAATACGGTTACTGATGTAACATTTTTGATTTTTAAACGTATAATAAATTGTAAGTTATAATATTTTTTCATGAGACAACTCAAAATCACAAAACAGGTTACCAATCGGGAAACGGCTTCCTTGGATAAATACCTTCAAGAAATTGGAAAGGTAGATCTGATTACAGCAGAGGAAGAAGTAGAATTGGCACAAAGGATCAAGGCGGGTGATCAGATCGCCTTGGAAAAACTGACCAAAGCCAACCTGCGTTTCGTTGTCTCTGTTGCAAAGCAATATCAAAATCAAGGATTAACCCTACCCGATCTAATCAATGAGGGGAATTTGGGATTGATCAAGGCCGCTCAACGTTTTGATGAAACCCGTGGTTTCAAATTTATTTCCTATGCCGTTTGGTGGATCAGGCAATCTATTTTACAAGCCTTGGCAGAACAGTCTCGAATTGTTAGGCTACCGCTCAATAAAATTGGTTCCATAAATAAGATCAATAAAACCTACGCCTTTTTGGAGCAGGCTCATGAAAGAGCACCCTCAGCCGAGGAAATTGCGAAAGAATTGGATATGACTATCAATGATGTAAAAGAGTCCCTTAAAAACTCTGGGAGACATGTATCTATGGACGCTCCATTAGTTGAAGGTGAAGATTCCAATCTCTATGATGTATTAAACAGTGGCGAATCTCCCAACCCAGACAAAACGCTCTTACACGAATCTTTAAGAACGGAGATCGAGAGGGCTCTGGAAACCTTGACTCCTCGGGAAGCAGATGTGGTTAGATTGTATTTTGGTTTAGGTAATCAACATGCCATGACTTTGGAAGAAATTGGTGAAACCTTTGATTTGACCCGTGAAAGGGTTAGACAAATTAAAGAAAAAGCCATAAGAAGACTCAAACACACCTCTCGTAGTAAGATTTTAAAAACTTACTTGGGTTAAACTAACTACTCAAAATGGGAACTCTAGTTGCCCCCTCATTATTAGCTGCAGATTTTGGAAATCTAGAACGCGACTGTAAAATGGTCAACAGTAGTAAGGCAGATTGGTTTCATATCGATGTGATGGACGGGGTTTTTGTTCCCAACATCTCTTTTGGTATGCCAGTACTCAAGTCCATTGCTGCCCATGCTGAAAAGCCCTTAGACGTTCATTTAATGATTGTCCAACCCGAACGCTATATCGATACTTTTGCAGCCTTGGGTAGTAATATACTCACTGTGCATTATGAAGCCTCCACCCACCTTCACCGAACCCTTCAATCCATTAAAGCGAAGGGTATGAAAGCTGGGGTTGCTCTTAATCCTCATACAGCGATTGATTTGCTGGAACCGATTATCAATGACATTGACTTAGTTTGTTTAATGAGTGTAAATCCGGGCTTTGGAGGGCAAAGTTTTATAGAATCAACTTTTGAAAAAGTAAAAAGGCTGAGCGACATGATCAAAAAGGCAGGAGCATCCACTCAAATTGAAATTGATGGAGGGGTTACCAACCAAAATGCCAAACAACTGATTGAATGCGGCGCCAATGTTTTGGTGGCAGGAAGTTTTGTGTTTTCCTCCAAAAACCCAATTGAGACCATCTCTGGTTTAAAAAACATTCATTAAAAAAAGGGCTTTCGCCCCTTTTTTTAATTTTCTAGAATTCTGTTCTGAATTGTACTCTTCTGTTTAAGGCTCTCCCTTCAGGCGTGTCATTATCCTGAATCGGTCTTTCCTCACCATAGCCTTCGGTTTTCAATCGATCGGAGTTGACTCCCAAGTTAACTAGAAACGACTTGACAGCTGCTGCTCGCAATTGAGAAAGCTCGAGGTTTGCATCAGCTTCACCGTCACTGGAAGTATGACCTTCGATGACTAAATTACCGTCAGGATTTTGATCAAGTAATTTTTTGATTTCATTCAAAGAATTCATCACTGTCTTACCCTGTATCCGATCTGTACCAGCTGCAAAATTTACTTTGGTAGCCAACTCATTAATAGTCTGAACCACTTCTGTCGAGAGCTCAGGACAACCACTATTCTCGGCGGAGCCAGCTTGATCAGGGCAAGCATCAATATTATCGTTTACACCGTCACCATCAGTATCTGGCCAAGGACAACCTTTGTTATCCTCTTCACCAGCATCTTTAGGACATTCGTCATCTTTATCTGCCACACCATCGCCATCGCCATCAGGGCAACCATTTAACTCAACCAACCCTTCTTGTTCTGGGCATTCGTCTTCATTGTCAGCAACACCATCATTATCGGTATCAGGACAACCGTTCATGATTTCTGCACCAAACTCCTCAGGACAACTGTCTTTGTTATCTGGGATTTTATCTCCATCGGTATCAGGACAACCATCGAATTCCTTCAGGCCCGGTTCCTCTGGACAAGAATCTTTTTTATCTGGGACACCATCTTTATCTGAATCACCTTGACCAAAGTTGTAGTTAAAGCCTACCATGTGTTGTAGATGCTTGTATGTCCCTTTTTCTTCAGAAAATCGGTATGTTGATCTGATATTTAAAGAAATTTTTTCTGAAACTAAAATATCAAATCCAACCCCACCAGTAATAGTTCTTCCTGCTCCTTGTGAATTAAATACCCCCTTTAAGCTTAGTTTTTTTCCAAAATCTGATAATCCATACCCAGCAATTAAATATGGAGAAAATTTATTTGAATTGACATTAAATTTCAGAAAAGCGTCAACTGAGGTATAATCTGTATTAATATCGTCTATGTCAAACTTATTTATACCATAATTAGCTCCTATAGAAAATCCGGCTCCTAGATACCTTCCAATTGAAACTGATGGACCTAATCCAAATTTTGATTCCACTGAATCATCCATTATTTGTACAGTATTTGCTCCTAGACCAATTGTCCAAGGGTTATCAGATGTTTGAGCAAGTATAATTGAAAAAGGAACTGTAAATATTATAACGAATTTTAATAATTGATATTTCATGTTTTTAAAAATTGAATTTAAAAATACAAAATCTATTTTAAGTTATTAATTATCAACTCAACTTTTGAAATTCATTGCTGTATCGATCAAAGCCAAATGGGAATAGGCCTGTGGGAAATTTCCTAAAAGCCTTTTTGATTTAAAATCAATATCCTCGCTAAATAATCCCAAGTGATTGCTGTAGGAAAGTAGCTGATCAAACATTGCTTTGGATTTTTCCTCCTCCCCAATTTTATACAAACTGTTGATAAACCAAAAAGTACATACGGTAAACGATGAACTAGGCGTTCCAAAATCGTCGTCATTTTTGTATCTAAACAAAAGACCCTCATGAGACAAGTCTTTTTCAATGGCCTTAACCGTTTTGACGTATTTAGGGTTTTTAGCATCAATAAAACCATAGGGCTCCATAAGCAATACCGAAGCATCCAAATGCTCAGTACCATAGGATTGTGTAAAAGCCTGAACCTCTTCATTCCAAGCGTGCTCTAATATATCCTCGTAAATTTCTGTTCGAAGTGCCTCCCATTTTTTGGCAGATTTACCCGATTGTATGATGTTAGAAATTTTGATGGCTCGATCTACAGCCACCCAACACAAGAGTTTGGAAAAAGTAAAATGACGATCTTCTTTTCTGAACTCCCATATGCCTTTATCTGCTTGCTTCCAATTGTGTTCCACCACCCATAGAATAGATTTTACGATAGACCACAACTCTTCGTGCTTATCGGTCTCTTCAATGTATTTCTCAATCTGAAAGTGAATGGCATCCATCAGAATACCATAAATATCATTTTGCTTTTGGACAAACGCAGCATTGCCTATTCTTACGGGTTTTGATCCCTGATAGCCCGACAAATGATCCAGTGTTTTTTCAGTCAACATTTTTTCACCACTGATGCCATACATGATTTGTAACTTTTCGTCCTTATCTGGAATGAGATCGATGATGAAATCTATAAATTTCTTAACGATTTTGAGATGTCCCAACTTGGTGATGACCTTGATTACCATCGAAGCATCTCTGATCCAACAAAAACGGTAGTCCCAATTTCTCACCTCCCCAATAGTTTCGGGTAAAGAAGTTGTAGCTGCAGCCAAGACAGCTCCTGTTTTTTCGAAGGTGAGCAGTTTTAGGGTTATAGCACTTCTGAGAATTTCCTCGTTATAAGCATTGTCAAAAGTGGGCGTTTTAAAACACCAATTAAGCCAATATACTTTTGTTTTTTCAAACTCAAATTTGACATCTTCAATGTCAAAGGGATTGATCTTTTCGTTGTAGGATATTTTAAAAAAATAATCTTGATCCAACTTTATTTCGTCTCCATTGAGCACCGAAGCCTTGTCCAAATCAGTGTATAAGGTTAAAGTATCATAACGTTGGTCATCGACCACACTGATGATAAAATCATCTTTTATATAGCTTTTTGTTTCCCCTTGGGCATATTCCAATTGGGGGTCATACAAGACCTTAAAACTTGGATTTCCCTTGATCAATTTGACCAACCGAACAATTTCTGGTGGGGCATAATAGACCCCATTGTCTTTTTGGTAGCGAGGCATAAAATCCAACAATTGGAAGGCATCGGTTCCATTGTCAAAACGGGTCAATAAAATCGCTGTTTTTTTGAGGTACTGTTGGGTAATCTCATAGGAATTATCACATTCGATTTTGAATGATCCCCCCTTTTGATCATCCAATATTTTACCGAAAACGGAGGGAGAATCGAATTGAGGTAAACACGACCAATCAATTGAGGAATCCTCATTTATGAGGGCAGATGATTTACAATTCCCTATAATTCCATAATTTAAATTGTCTAGAGACGGTTGAGATGGCCTTTTATGCATATTTTCGAGTATACTTATTCATTCAATAGAATTATGGCAAAAAACATTATCGTATCAAATAGACTTCCAATACAGTTGACGAAATTAGATAATTCTTTTGAATTTACCCCCACCAGTGGTGGTTTAGCGACGGGTATGAATTCCGTTCACAAGGGACAAAATTCCCTTTGGGTAGGGTGGCCAGGTATCAATAGCGATGAGATTGATAAAAAGATATGGGCTCCATTAAAAAAATCGTTAAAAAAAGAGGGCTATTTTCCAGTATCCCTAAATCATAAGGAAATTGAAGATTTCTATTACGGGCTGTCCAACAAGTCACTTTGGCCCCTTTTTCATTACTTTATCGAGTTTTCTGTCTTTGACGAGAAACAATGGAAGTCCTATGAAGAGGTCAATCAAAAGTTCGCAGACAGTGTTTTACTCAATATTGAAGAGGGGGACACCGTATGGATTCACGATTACCAACTTCTTCTATGTCCCAAAATGATCAAGGATGTACGACCAGATGTAACCATAGGATTTTTCTTACACATACCTTTTCCCTCTTTTGAAATATTTAGAATTTTCCCTTGGAGGGAACCGCTTCTAAAAGGAATGCTCGGTGCAGACCTGATTGGATTCCACACCTACGACTATGAACGTCATTTTTTGAGTTCCGTCAAGCGAATACTCAGAAAAGAAGTTTCCTTTAACCGAGTCAACTTGGGAACCCGAGAAGTGGTGGTGAATACTTTTCCAATGGGAATCGATTATGAAAAATTCAGAAATGCCGCCCAATCCCATCTGGACATGGAAAACAATGAAAAATCTGATTTCAAAAAACAGTTAGAACTCCACAAAAAAGGAGCGAACAAAGGATCGATGATCCTTTCGATCGATCGACTGGATTATACCAAAGGGGTCGTCAACCGCATCAAAGCTTTTGAACTATTTCTGACCAAATATCCCGAATATCTCGAAAAAGTTCGTTTGGTCATGCTTACCGTACCCTCTCGGTCAAATGTCTCTGATTATAAAAGACTTAAAAAAGAAACTGACGAGATCGTGGGTCGGGTCAACGGAAAGTTTGCCACCATCAATTGGACTCCCATCTGGTATTATTACAGGGCCATGGATTTTGATGATTTGGTTGACTTGTACATGACTTCAGATATTGCCATGATCACTCCAGTGAGAGACGGAATGAATTTGGTCGCCAAAGAGTATATTGCTACTCGAGTCAAGGGAGATGGTGTTTTGATTCTCAGTGAGATGGCA
>Ga0213869_10002892_pt1 | contig 11669 bp, 10 predicted proteins | sample PICome_10_FD_160083 | JGI IMG/M metagenome (GOLD analysis project Ga0213869, IMG submission 160083) | Coastal seawater microbial communities near Pivers Island, North Carolina, United States - PICO132 | ecosystem: Environmental > Aquatic > Marine > Coastal | place: USA: North Carolina...
CACTTATCCATGATATTCGACCATTTTTATTGGGTGAATTACCGCACGAACATCTTCTAACGAAGCATTTTCGTTTGAATGATGGGAAACCTATAAAGTATTGGGCTTTTAGAAATTTTTAAAGTCTTCTCATTTAATTTCCATCATAAACCATCACCCCGTCCAAATAAGTTTGCACCACAAAGGTTGATAAAATCTCATTGGATTCAACACGCATAATATCTTGTGTGAGCATGACAAAATCTGCTGCTTTTCCAGCCTCTAATGACCCTCTTTCATCTTCTTCAAAATTTGAATAAGCGGCCCAAATGGTCATTCCCTTTAGTGCTTCTTCTCGGGTTAAAACTTCGTTCGGATAAAATCCATCCTCCGGATAACCATCTCTATCCATCCGCGTAACGGCAGCGTAGAAAGTTTCAAGTGGATAAATTCGCTCAATTGGAAAATCTGTACCTAACACAACTCTTCCTGCTTTATTGAGCAGTTTTTTATACGCATAGGAATAAACTATTCGTTCTGACCCTAATCGTTTTTCCGCCCAACGCATGTCAGAGGTGCAATGTGTAGGTTGAACTGATGGGATAATTCGTATGGATTCAAAAAAGTCAAAATCGGCCTCATTTAACACCTGTGCATGTTCAATTTTCCAACGGTGATCCATTTTATCTTGAATGACTTGCGCATATATATTCAACATAGTTCGGTTGGCGGAATCGCCTATACAATGCGTATTAATTTGATAATCTATTTCTTTCGCTAAACTCGCAATATCAAGCAATTCGATTGTATCTCGGAGCATAAAACCCAAATGGTTGTGTTCATCTGAATATGGTTTTAATAAACAAGCGCCTCTCGATCCTAAAGCGCCGTCTGCAATTATTTTGAACGAACGAATATGCAAATTCCCTTTTTTATAAATGCCTTCTTGTGATGAGAAATCCATGTTATCGGAATCAGGAAAGAGCATAGCATAGTCTTTAATTCTTAAATCTCCATTAGCATACCAATTCATGTAGAGTTCACGATCAACTGATTCAATTCCAGCATCATTAATGGAGGTAAGCCCAGCTGCAAATAGATCATTTTCTGCTTTTTGTAAAAAATCAAGCTTTTGTTCCGCAGGCATTTGAGGAATGCATTTAGCAACTGAATCGTAAGCATTGTCAAGTAATAAACCTGTTAAAACACCGTTTTCAACACCAATAAAACCGCCTGCAATAACTGTTTCAGCTGTAATGCCTGCAATTTCCAAAGCCTTAGCATTTGCAAGTGCCGCGTGACCATCAACCCGTCTAATTAAAAGTGGCTTATCTGGATAAAGTTCGTTGAAAACAGCATTGTTCGGAAACGAATCTATCGCCCATAGCGTTTGATCCCATCCTCGTCCTTCAATCCACTCCAACTCGTTACTTTGCTCGTAAGTTTTGACACGCTCAACCACTTCATTAAATGATCCACAGCCATTTAAATCAACCTCGCTCAATGATTTTGCATAACCTAAAAAGTGACAATGCCCATCATAAAAACCCGGATAAATTGGTCGCATTTGCGCATCTACAATATTGTCACATTTATACCCATTTAAAATTTCGCGCTCCGGCCCAAGTTGAATGATTTTTCCGTCTCTAATGGCCATGGCCTCATAAATGGTGAAGTTTTCATCACAAGAATAAATTTGTGCATTATGAACAATTAAATCGGCATTTTCTCCCTGATAGCAGGCTGTAAGTAGCGCCGATACTAGCGTGATAAAGAATAGTTGGTTAAGCCTCATTTTTTAAAGGTTTGAGTGTTATGCATAGCGCAATTAAAAGTAAGAATTCCGCAGCGATTTTATAGCGTACAATGGCGCCTAAAATTGGCGTTGTCCATCCGATTAGCATTAAAATTAATAGTGCTGATATCAAAAAGTAGCCGACTAAATACTTTTCCTCCGGATTGGTTTTTTTTCGATTAAATAAAACAAATACCGCAAATGCAATTAACAATAAATTACTTGTAAAAGGGAAATACTTCAACGCACTGCCGGGGTCCCACGGGTAAGGGCGAATAATTGTGTTCTGCAGAATTTCTGGTAAAGTTGTAAATAGCGCTGATCGATTATAGTTGATTGGAGTTACGGGGATATAGCTGAGTGAGGGCGGTTGCAATAAATAAACATCATATTGTGTTGGACTGGGCACAATTGAAAAAGGATGAAATGCATGCGGACCAAATAATTTATACTCTCCCGCAGTTTTTTTTAATACCGTGATCTTTTTATTGGGTTCCGTTTTGAAATTATCCAGTTGTTCGTAATCAAAAGTACAGAAAGAGGAATCTGTTACAAAGAATATCCCGCCTTTTCCCATGTTAATTAAATCCTTTTGTTTGTAAGATACTTTGTCAAGCAAGTTGAGCTGACTGGGCGCATAGGTTAGTCCGATAAGCACAATCACTATGGCTAATGGAAAAACGTATAATAGTCCTTTTTTCCAATTTGTAAAATGTCCGATAACGAAAATCGGTGCGAGGGCTAATACCGTTAATCCCACATGCGGTTTATTAAATAACAACATCAATATCCCAATGACTAATACCAAAATATTCAGTGCAGAAAATAGTTTGATTAATCTGAATAAACCAAAAAAGAACAAACCGAGCGAAAGAATCAATAAGGATTCCTTCGTGATGCCCGAACTCCAAAATGCAAGGGATGGGAATGCAACCAATAAAAGGAAGAACAAATTTTTATTGGCCATAAAACCAGCAAAAGTTTGGTAGGTCAATAAAATCCCGAGATAAGATAAAAAGGACAAAATGACGGCATGCGTATAAATGTTACCAAAGGATATAAAGTGTACAACTGAATTGATTCGAATGATTAAACGATTGTCATTTATAAAGTCACCATTTTCACCATAACTCCAAATATTCGTCTCACCCAAAATGGTTTGCTCAAATAATAAGGGCTCATCAGCAATACCGACCAAGAGCTTTAAATACTCTAGCGGATTGTTTTGTCCGAACTCACAAAGTATGTGACTATCGTTCATGAAATTGTACGCGTCACCGCATAAAGTGCCGTTACCATAAAACTGACTAAATACTAAAATAAAGGCGAACGAAAAACCTAATTTTATTCCCCAACCTAATAACAACGTGGGTTTAGATAGATTCATTCTCCCCGCTAATCGCCAAAGGCAAAAAAACGTTAAAAACAGAACTATGATAAAGCTGAGTAAATCCATTTGTTGATTCACAAATCTAAGAAAATGAAGGGATAGTGTCAGGTAAGAACGAGAGTAATCTTTAGAATTCCAACGATCATATAAATTGTTGAAAAAAATGGAGAACTATTCTTCTAAAACAAGAACTATAAAGGCGAGATTAATTACTTTTGTGGTCTAAATTTATTTAGCACAACAAATGGATAATAAAACACAAGTACTTGCAACAGTTGAAGACGCTATTGAACTCGGATTATTAGCAGACGAATTTGAGCTGATAAAAGAAGCAATGGGGCGCACACCAAATTTCACAGAACTATCTATATATTCTGTGATGTGGTCAGAACACTGTTCTTATAAAAATTCAATTAAATGGTTAAAAACTTTACCGAAGGACGGACCACATATGTTGGTGAAAGCCGGCGAAGAAAATGCAGGTTTGGTTGATATCGGTGATGGGGTAGGTTGTGTATTTAAAATCGAATCTCACAATCACCCGAGTGCATTAGAACCATATCAAGGTGCTGCAACTGGGGTTGGTGGAATTAACCGAGACATTTTTACCATGGGTGCAAGACCAATAGCGCAATTAAATTCTTTAAGGTTTGGTGATATTGGACTAGAGCGCACAAAATGGTTAGTAAAAGGTGTAGTAAAAGGCATTGGTGATTACGGAAACTCATTTGGAGTTCCAATCATTGGTGGAGAAACCATGTTTGACAAATGCTACAATACAAATCCTTTAGTGAATGCTTTTTCAGCAGGAATTTTAGAAGGTAAAATGATTTCGGCAACGAGTGCAGGTCCTGGTAATCCGGTATATATTGTAGGTTCTGCCACAGGTAAAGACGGAATTGCAGGTGCGGCATTCGCAAGTAAAGATATTACAGAAGAATCTTCAGATGATTTACCATCTGTGCAAGTTGGAGATCCATTTCAAGAAAAACTATTGTTAGAAGCTACTTTAGAGTTAGCAAAAACAGATGCAGTAGTTGGAATGCAAGATATGGGTGCAGCTGGAATTACTTGTTCGTCATGCGAAATGAGTGCAGCTGGAGATAATGTAGGAATGGATATTGACTTATCAAAAGTGCCGACTCGTCAAGACAATATGAAGGATTGGGAAATTCTATTATCAGAATCTCAGGAAAGAATGTTGTGTGTTATTGAAAAGGGAAAAGAAAAGATAGTTGAAGATATTTTTGAAAAATGGGATTTACACGCCGTTCAAATTGGTGTTGTGACGGAAGGCGATACGATTAACTATTCAATGAATGGAGAAGTTGTTGCATCTGTGCCTGCTGATTCATTAGTTTTAGGTGGCGGAGCGCCAATCTATGAGCGTGAGTATACTGAACCAGCTTATTACCAAGAATTTAAAAAATTTAAAATAGAAGATGTTGAGCAGCCTGAAGATTTAAAGGCCGTTGCATTGCAATTATTACAGCATCCAAATATCGCATCTAAAAGGTGGATTTATGAGCAGTATGACTCAATGGTTGGAACAAAAACAATGACAACCAACAGTCCTTCTGATGCAGGTATTTCAAACATTAAAGGCTCAAATCGTGCGTTAGCTATGACGGTTGATTGTAATTCACGCTATGTGAATGCAGATCCAGAAATTGGAACGCAGATTGCGGTTTCAGAAGCAGCAAGAAATATTGTTGTTTCGGGAGGTGTGCCAAGCGCCGTAACAAATTGTTTAAACTTCGGTAATCCATACAATCCGGAATGTTACTGGCAGTTTGTTGGTGCAATTAAAGGAATGAGCGCTGCTTGTTTAAAATTCGGAACACCTGTCACTGGAGGAAACGTTTCATTTTACAATCAAACGGTAATTGGTGGATTAGAAGAACCCGTTTTCCCTACACCTACAATCGGAATGATTGGGGTGGTTGAAGACAAGTCGAAAATCATGACTTTGGATTTCAAATCAAAAGGAGATTTGATTTTCATTATTGGTGAATCTAAAGATGATATTTCTTCATCAGAATATTTGGTTTCTTACCATGGCATTGAAGCTTCACCGGCACCTCATTTCAATTTAGATGACGAGTTTGCCCTTCAAGCAACTATAAAAGGATTAATAACAAATGATTTAATCAACGCCGCACACGATTGTGCAGATGGTGGATTGTTTGTTGCTATGACAGAAATGTCAATGCCAAATAAACTTGGTTTTGATATTGTTACTGATGCGGAAATAAGAGAAGATGCTTTCTTATTTGGTGAAGCACAGAGTAGAGTTGTGGTAACAATCAACGAAGATCAAGAAGAAGAGTTTATCGAATATATGATGAACCAGACCGTTCCATATACCTTATTAGGACATGTAACTAAAGGGAAAATGTGTGTGGATGATGAGCATTTTGGTTATGTAGATGAGATTAAAGATCATTATGATAATGCTTTAGAAAAAGCATTGGCGTAGATAGATATTAAAACAATAATATGTGAAATAGCGATTCAATTTTGGGTCGCCATTTTTTTATGATGGATAAAAATGTAGTCTGCCAATTAGTTGAGAGACTTTGAATAATCTAAATAAAGGGAAACTTCCGTTAATAATCGAAGTTAATTTCAATGGTCACTTCAGAAAAAGCGCGGAACATTGCAATTACGCCACAATAGCGATCAACAGATATGTTAACTGCCTTAGTCAGTTTTTCACGATCTAAATCTATGCCGGTAAAATGATAAGCAATATGTGTTGATTGATAGATTTTTGGATGTTGATCAGTTAACTTGGCAGTAACCACTATCGTGATCCCATCAACTTCAATTCGCATTTTTTTGATCAATGAACCTAAATCCATTCCAGTACAACCTGCCAATGATGTCAGCATTAATGATTTCGACCGAAGTCCTTGGTCGGTTCCGCCAAATTCTTCAGACGCATCTAGGTTTATTACGCCCTCTTTCGTTTCAGCGGTGAAATGCATGTTACCCTGCCAAGTGGCTTTGACGGTGTTACTCATAGGATTAATTTGAGGCAAAAATAACAAATCTGCCGTGTTTTTAATGAGTTACTGCTGGAATAAATATTGGGGCAATGGGAATCCTACATTGTCTATAAATGTTCAATTTCAAAAACAATGATCTGAATATGGGATTCAAGTTCCTTTGTGTACTTTTAGAATTATATATTTTCAATAAAAAATAAACTAACGATTAGGCTGCGAAATGAAATTATTAGCATTGCTTTTTTTGACCTCATATTTGTTTTTTGCTTGCGATAAACAAGGCTATAAATCATTTACCGAAACAAATGAATTTGGAGAGGTCGTTGGTGAAGCGGACCCAACCGATTGGATAGCGGACGCCGATTGGAAAAGCGGTATTGAAGATCTAATTGCGTCAGAATGTGAATTGGAAGGTATAGGTAATTCGGAGACTGTTGCAGTTTACCCGGCTTTTCCTAATCCAGCAACTTTTAGTACTACGTTTGCCGCCAATGTTGAGGATAGCTGTTTAATGCGCGTGGTGATTGTGGATAAATACAATACCGTTTACAGTAAATTTTGTCGTCATCTGATACCAGGAAACAATTTATTGGACCTTGATATTTCCAGTTTTGCTTTGGCCGTTGGCGGAAGGTATCGTTTGTATTATGCTTTTTTGGATGAATCGGACGCGGTTTTCTATAAGGGGCATGGAGATATAGTGCATGTTTAATGGAAAGATTTCTGTGAAAGAGAGACAAACCATATATATTGACGGTAGCAATTTCAATTCGCGGAAAACATTTACGCAAGAAATTAAGAGTGCTTTTTGTTTTGAGGACTCACTGAATATTAAGAATTGGAATGTGATGCAGGATTGCTTATATGGCGGTTATGGCATTATCGATTACCGAGAGGAATTCATATTGATATGGCAAAATTTCAAAAAAAGTCAACATAAAATCAGTGAAAAAGAATTGAGAGAAATGTTGGACTTGTTGCAAGAAATGGATCACATTGACTTAGTTTTCTATTAAATTAACTTTTGTATTTTTGCCTGCTCTATTTCCTTATCAATAAATGAGAATACTCAAACGTAAAATTGTTTTTATCCCTTTAATTCTGCTTCTATTGGCAGCTGGGTGGTATTGGTATTCAAAAAGGGATGTCATGCCGCGATATCAATTAGAAAAATTGTATATCAATATTGATGATGAAGGCTTTGAGAAGTTAGAAGGATTTAGAGATGCTGCTATTGATTTGGGATATTTAGAAAGAAGTCCTGATGATTACGTGAAATCAGAAATTATTTATCGCAGTCGAGTTATGGACGGTAAAGTCCGATTAAAAGGTGATTGGACAGATCATTTATTAAGTGGTAAATGGTCATTCCGTATCAAGTTAAAAAATCCTATGGCTGACGGATTAAAAACTTTCAGTGTTCAGGAACCATCTACTCGTGGTCATTTAAAAGGGTATATGTTTCATCAATTACTCAAACAAGAAGGCATTTTAAGTAATGAATTTCGGTTCGTTAATTTATTTGTAAATGGCAGTTCATGGGGCGTTTATAGTTTAGAAGAGCATCTGTCATCTCGTGTAATTAAAAGTCAAAACAGACCGGATGGATTGATTTTAAAATATGATGATCAAGATTTCTTTGAGGCATTTACGAATGAAACTGAAACCATAGGCTTAGTAAAAGATGCCGAAATCAAAGTGTATGGAGCGGCGAAGGGTGACAAGAAGTACAAGAAGGAATTAAAAATGGCCAAGCAAATCGTTCAAGACTATCAGTTTCAGACAGATTCAATGTACAATCATTTTGATGCTGAAAAAATGGGGATGTACTATGCTCTTTGCGATTTAGCCGCTGCATACCATTCAATGGGTTGGATTAACATTCGGTTCTACTATAATTTCGAAACAAACAAAATGGAACCTTTTGGATATGATGGTTATCCAATTATGGAATGGGGCAAACCATATTTGGGACATAATGCAGAAACTTATAAGGCGGATAAGTTTGATGTAAAAATGATGGTGTATACCGCCTTGCAAAATAAGGCCATTAAGGAAGCTTACGACAAAGCCTTGCAAAAAGTCACCGACCCCAAATATGTCCAGACTTTTATGGATAAACATAAAGTCGAATTAGATTTTTACCACTCGCAATTGAACCTAGACAACGGGAATTACGATTTTTATGAAGATTTTCTGAAGGATAATGCCGCCGCAGTTCAAGAAGCACTCCATTCGCAATAGAGCCTTATTCATTATTTGCTTCTATATGCATCAGGCGTCCGAGCGCCATGATTAGGATTACCGCCCCAAACGATAAGATTGCAGCAATCACCCACGTTTTATCAAACCCGACTGAATCAATTAAATGCATGCCGCCATTGTGGCTAAATATATGTGCAATTGAAAAAGCCATCATATAAAGCGCCATGTATTCGCCCTTATTGCCGAAATTAGAGCGCTCCATGGCGTAAGCGTTTGAAAAAGGAAAGATGATCATTTCTCCAATGCTCATTAAAAATAGTCCAACAACCAGAATTCCACTCCAATCTGTTAGGTTAAGAATAATAAAACTTAGGCCAATCAATATGACCCCACAAATCATTAAAAAGGTTTTTGTGTTTCCGCTGTTCTCTAACCATTTTACTAGGGGCATTTCCTGCAAAAAGCAATCCAATTTGAAATTCTGTTAAATGATGCCCATCTTTATAATAGAGCGGAATGGTTGAAAAGTATTGTATAAAGGCCATAGCGAATAATAGTATCGCAATCACAAACAATAAAAATTTTCCGTCTGTATAAGCAGATTGAAGCTTGCTAATAGAAACTTCTTCAGTTACCGGAGCTTTTTTAGGATTCAATATTTTTATAAAGAGCAACCCAGCTAAAATACAAGTGATCCCGTCTAGCCAAAATAAACCACGATAGCCCACTCCAACAATAATCATCCCGCCAACTGCTGGTCCTGCAGAAAATCCTAAGTTAATAGCAAGCCGAATTAGAGTAACCGCTCGTGTTTTGTTACCAGGTTTGCTATAAGCATGCAGCGCCACAAACAATGCTGGGCGAAAAAGATCCGCAACTGTTGTTAAGATAAAAATGCTCAGACATAAATATGTAAAGTCAGTTACGTATTGTATGCCAATAAAAAGAAAACCTCATCCTATTAAGCTAAGCACCATAATTTTGTAAGCACCAAGTTTATCGGTTAGTTTTCCACCCAACCAACTGCCAATAACTGATCCTAGACCGAATGCGGTCATCACCAAACCAACATCCGTAAGTGTGAAATTTAGGTCCTCAGTCAAGTACAATGCAAGAAAGGGAATGACCATGGTACCTGCGCGATTAATTAATGTAATTAACGCGAGCCACCAAACCTCAATTGAGAGGCCTTTGAATGAGTCAAAATAAAGTTTAAATAAATGCGCCATTTGTGCAAAAAAAAAGCCCGTCCCAACTTTAAAGTCGGAACGGGCTGAATAATTATATTATTGATTAATCTATATATTCATAAGTGTATTCCGACAGGACCTTTTTGGATCTCTGACTGAGGAGTTTAAATATTTACAGACTAACTTCATTTTACTATATCTTGATTTGAGCCAAATATATGATAAAAATTCATTCGACTCAACCTTTCAAAATAAAAAAAATGAGTTGATTGCACATCTATCCTTCTATCTTTGTAGCAATAACCAACGCGGGACAAATGCATTTTTTAGAACTAGAACTCCATAATAATTTACTGAAAGCAATATCTGATCAAGGATATAAAACACCCACTTTAATACAAGAGAAAGTGATTCCCCTTGTTTTAGCGGGGAAGGATGTTATTGGGTCGGCACAAACAGGTACGGGTAAAACGGCTGCTTTTGCTTTGCCGATATTACAGGGGTTATTGGATTCAGGTCATGTTGTAAAACGTGGTAAAAAATTGGTAGCTTTAGTTTTGAGTCCAACACGTGAGCTGGCCGTTCAAATTGATGAAGCCTTTAAAACTTATGCAAAACACACGAACATCACAAGTGCTGTTGTTTATGGTGGAGTGCCAATAGAGCTCCAAAAAGAAATCCTGAATAAAGGAATTGATATTTTAGTTGCAACACCGGGTAGACTTTTAGACTTGTACAAACAAGAATATCTTGATCCGCATTTTATTGAAACCTTGGTAATTGATGAAGCAGATATGATGTTGGATATGGGCTTTATTGATGATGTTCAAAAAATCGAAAAAATCTGTCCCGAAGAAAAACAAACGTTATTCTTTTCAGCAACTATGCCATTGAAGGTGGTTGGTTTGTCAAATTCCATTTTGAAATCACCTGAACGGGTGGATGTTGCGCCACGTTCTTCAGTGGCCAAAAGTGTTGACCAATTATTGTATTATGTACCCAAAGCCAAAAAGATGGAGTTGTGCCTCCATATTTTGCGGAATACGGTAAAAGGGAACATCATTATTTTTAGAAGAACGAAGTTTGGTGTCGAGAAGTTGGAGCGATCTCTCTTGAAGAATGGATATAAAGTAGCGTCTATTCATGGCGATAAATCACAAGCTAAACGACAAGAGGCCTTGCAAGAATTTAAAGATGGCACTGTCAATATATTAATTGGAACAGATGTAGCGTCACGTGGAATTGATATTGAGAATTTGGATGCCGTAATTAATTTTGATTTACCAAATATTCCAGAAACGTATGTCCATAGAATTGGACGAACAGGCAGAGCAGGGGAGTCTGGAAAGGCGTATTCATTTTGCTCGGCTGATGAAAGAGATTATGTATTGGCGATTCAAAAATTAATACATCTCTCTATTCCAGTTGAGGAAGAACACCCTTATCCGCTTGATCCAGATGCAAAGCCACAGGTCCATAAAAAGAAAAGTGGAAGTAAATACCGCAAAGGACGAAAGTCAGAAGCTTCTAAAAAGAAGAAAAAAAGGTGGTATTAGGCACTCGTTTTTTGCTTGTATTTCTGATGGGTATTTAAAACGAATTTTCAGTTTTGTAAACTACCTCGCATGACGCGGATTTTCCTTTATTCCACGAAGCATCTAATAGGCTGAATTCTAATTTATATTTGACTCCTTCGCCCGGTGTAAAAGCACCTGAACACATGCCATGACCAACAGATACAATTCCTTCCTTCGCCGCTAAATAGTAGGTGCTTTGTGATTTGTCTGCTGTATTAGTGAGAGTCGTTCTAATCAGAAAATTGTTTTGTTTGTTGGTTTTAAACTCAAAAGCCATTCTGTTTGAAGGGCCGCAACCGTAATAAATCACTTTTGATGAAACCCACGTTGGAGAACTTGTAAATAAGGGTAACGTTTTATCTTTTCTCGCCTTCACCGTCCATTTGGAATCGGGGAAATTTAGATCTAGTTTTTTTGGTGAATTGGTTGATTTTTTTGGACTCGAAGAAAGTGACAGCACGTATTCAACATCAGCCTGCAATGTTGCTATGGGTTTGAGCATTACTTGTGTAAGATGCATTT
>Ga0213869_10002894_pt1 | contig 11663 bp, 15 predicted proteins | sample PICome_10_FD_160083 | JGI IMG/M metagenome (GOLD analysis project Ga0213869, IMG submission 160083) | Coastal seawater microbial communities near Pivers Island, North Carolina, United States - PICO132 | ecosystem: Environmental > Aquatic > Marine > Coastal | place: USA: North Carolina...
ACCGTCGCCATTTTGGAATACTCTGACGAGATCGTAGCAGCGGCTGACTTTATCGTTGATGACCTGATACCTGCGATTGACGCTTTCATAACCAAGATCGCAGAATGGGTGACGGCGCTTGCGCCCGCTGTGACAGCGGTGACTGACTTTATTCGATTGGCAGGCATCGCGGCGGGCTTGGAATTGCCGGGCAAGGAAAAGGCGCAGCCATCAGAAGAGGACACGGCGCGGGACACAGGCGGCGGCTACGGCGGCGGCACATCAACTACGGGCAATTACATGTATGACCCGGTGACGGGCGACATTATCATTCCAGAGGACGGCAGCGGCGGCGGCGGCAGTCTCTCCACAAAAGTCCCTGCCAAAATTGTTCGCGCGCCCGAAAAGCCAAAGCCCGGAAAAGGCGGCGGCGCGTCTGGCACCATCCCAACTGCCGAGGAATTGGCAGAGGATCTGGCCCGCCTGCAAGAAGGGTTGATGACAGAGACCGAGGCGCTGGACGCTTGGCGCGCTGAGCAGTTGGCAAAGCTGGAAGAGTTTCGCCAGTCCAAGGTTGATCTGGGCGCGGATTACAACGAAATCGAAGAGCGCATCCAGAAAGAACACGCCGATAAATTGGCAGCAATCGAACGCGCATCTTTGCAGTTGAAATTGCAGGCAGTCAGCGGGGCGCTTGGTGATCTATCCAGCCTGATGCAGTCCGAAAACAAAAATCTGTTTGCGATTGGCAAAGCGGCTGCACTCGCTCAGGGTATAATCGACGGGTACAGCGCAGCATTAACTGCTTGGGACAAGGGCATGGAGCTGGGCGGGCCACCAGTTGCGGCAGCTTTTACGGCGGCATCGCTTGCCAAAACAGGGATGCTTTTAAGCCAGATCAAGAGCGCATCGCCAAACGGCGGAGGCGGCGGCGCAAGCATGGGCGGAGGCGGCGCAGTAGGGGCCACAGCGGCGGCACCAGTCGAGCGGCGCGTGGCTGAATTCCGGTTTATGGGCGGGAACGTCATGGACCCGCGCGCGATTGTGGATGCTATGAATGAGGCATATGATCAGGGCTACCAAATACGCGGGGTGATCGGGTGATTTATTTTGAGACCGATTTTGTCGGCACTGAATACAACCTTGAGCATCCGCGTGTTCTCTGGAACAGCATAAGCCGCCGGGGCACGGTGTCGGTGTCGACAGAGGCGACGGGCTTTGATGGGGTGAATGCCGCCACAGCCACGCAAACCGATTTCTGGAAGCCTACAGCGATGCCTGCGACGTGGACGCTCACGTTTGACGCCACGGAGACAATCGGAGCGGTTGCCATAGACACGCACACGCTCGGCACATCCGGCGCGACTGTCACAGTGCAGGAATGGACGGGTGCAGTATGGGCCGATGTGGTTGCCGCCACGCCGACTGATGACGAGCCGATTGCGTTCCTTTTCGAAAAACGCTCAACAGACCGCATCCGAATCAGCATCGCCGGGGCCACCATTCCTCTGATCGGCGTAATCCATTGCAGCGAGCCGCTGGAACTGCCACAGACGGTTTACATGGGCGCGCCAACGCCCATCGACATGGCACTGGTGACGCAGTTTGAACTGACGCAATCAGCAACCGGGAAATTTATGGGGCGCTCGGTGCGTTTTTCGAAAACGCAAAACGATTTCACTGTTGCGCATCTCAAAGAGGCGTGGGTGCGGGATGTGTTTATGCCGTTCGTAGAGGACGCGCGGGAATATCCGTATTTCCTGCTTGAGCGTCCATTTTCTAGGCCCACAGCCCTGTCCTACCGCTGGCGCGAGGATGACATCACCCCGCAGCGAATGGGCATCGTGGATCTGATGGCGGTGTCTTTATGAGCGCGACGGACATAGGGCGCAAACCCCTCACGATTGTGGAACTGGAACAGCCCCGCTGCGCGGAGCGGTTCGGTGTTTCGCCTTGCACCGCGACGGGAACGAGTTGCTACAACACACCCGGCACCTGCGGCGATCTCCCCAACCTGAATTTGACAGGCTCCTGCAAGTGGCGTTTTATGGATGATCGGGAAGGTGTTTTTGATTTCGCGGATTTTAGCGATGCGGACAACCCGGAATTCAACCCGGTGCCAATTTTAAAATCTGTCAGCACGTCAGAAAACGAGATAAACGCCGGGTCGAATCTGGATGGCCGGGACGCGCTCGGCGTCACAGCCAAAGCCACAATTTCGCTTTCCGATTTCCCTTTCAATGACGCGTATGGCGATTTCTATGTTGCCAGCAGGGCGGGCTATGTGAGCGGCAAGCCCTACCCAATTCGCGGCAATTTCTGGTCCCTATGGACGGCGCGCAATCTGCTTTTCAAAGACATGTATCTGCGGATATACGACGGGTATGAGGGCGAGGCACTGGGCGACATGCGCCAGCGGCTCTATGTGCTGGACAAAGTAAACGGGCCGAATGCAGACGGCTCTACCACGCTCACCGGGCTGGACCCGCTTCGCCTCGCAGGCGACAAGAAAGCGGAATTTCCACGCACCTCTGCGCTTGATCTATTTGGCGACATAGACGCGACGTCAACTACGGTCAAGATATTCGGGGCCGAGGCTGATCTGTCTGACGCTTTTGGAATTTCGGCGCTCAAGTATCTGGTGATCGGGCAGGAGATTATCGGATACTCTGGGTATTCCGCCGACGGCGACGGGATATTCACGCTCGCAGGAGTTGTGCGCGGCGCGTTGAATACGGTGGCAGCAGAGCACGACGATCAGGACAAAGTTCAGCGCGCGGGGCGGTACGAAAACACGGCGTTCTGGCTGGTGCTTGAAGATCTGTTCAAAAATCACACGGAAATCCCAGACGCGTTTATACCCATCGCCGACTGGAACACCGAGGGCAACACGTACCTGCCGACATACACGGCCACGCACACGCTGGTAAAGCCAACGCCAGTTAAACAGTTGGCGGGCGAGATCGCGCAACAGGGCCTGTTTTATATCTGGTGGAGCGAGTACGATCAAGAAATCAAGATGCTTGCTGTGCGCGCGCCCGACACGACGCCACAGGTGCTAACCGACGATCTCAACATCATGCGCGGCTCGGCCATTCTGACCCGTGATCCGTCTGTGCGACTGACGCAGGTGGCGGTCTACTATGACCAGATTGACCTATTCGGCGGCGCGACTGACAACAAGAATTTCCGCAACCGCTTCACCGCTGTGGATGGTGAGAACTTGGGCGAGACGCGGGCTGTGTCGATCTATGCCCCGTGGGTCAGGAACAGGACGCAGGCAGTTCAGTTGGCTGTGCGGCTCCTGATCCGCTACCGGGCTGTCCCCAAGTTCCTACAGATCGCAATCGACGCCAAAGACAGGACGGCCACAATCGGCAGCGTGGTTGACATTGAGACGCAGGCGATTGTGGACACTGAAGGCAACATCAACCGCGAGCGGTGGCAGGTAATCTCAGCGAAAGAGATCAAGGCGGGCCACAGCTATTTGCTCAACTGCCAGACGTATGAATTTGTGGGGAGGTTCGGCCGATATATGGCCGATGGCTCGCCACTATACGCGGCAGCCACTGACGCTGAGAAACTTACGGGCAGTTGGTACGCCGCCGACACTGGCCTGCTTTCCGATGGCTCTGAGGGGTACAAATACCAATGACAGTCTACACAACACACGCGGATGCGCTCTTTGATCCTAATGCACCAATTCTCGGATCGACACACCTTGAGGCGCGCGATAATTTGCTCAGCGTAATTGAAGCCAGTCCTGACGGGCTTATCGCGGCTTACTCTTGGCAGATTGAGGACGGGGCGGGCGGCACTGATCCGATCTATGATTTTAGCGTAGATGGAGCGGTTGCCGAAATTGAAACTACCGTGTTCGAGTCCGGCTGGGAGTATGCGTTGCTTGGCGAAAGCGTCTCTTTGAGCGATTCAGGCAGTTTAGAATTTCAAGTGTTTAGGGCGGCAAATTCCACTTACAGTGGGTTGCGAGGGGTGGCAACGGTATTTAATGCGCTAGAAAAAATTGGGTTTTTCACTCGGCTAATTTTTCCTATGTGGTCTCGAGATATGCACTTTGTAGATATTAAATCTGCTATCGAAACCGGGAACGCCGGAGCTGCCATTAACTCAACTTCTTATTTTTACTACAGCGGCGGCACTACAATCACAAAAGCAAAGTTGGTCACCTCGGGAACTGCCGCGACGATTGACGGCGGCAAAGTGTACCTACTTAAACGCGCCGAATACGGCGGCAGGTAAGGCGATAAAAAATGGCTATTACGACTACAAGCGTCACGGGGCCTTTGCTGGACGCAAACGATCAGCCCTACTCAAATGTTAAAGTGATCTTTACGCCTGCCGCGCCGATCTCTGACGATGCGAATGACACGACGATCCCGCAAACCCCGGTGGAGGTTGTGCCGGATGGGGCGGGCGATTTCTCAATCGCGCTCGCCCCGTCTGATACGGTGCATTATAAAGTCGAGTTGCAGCTGGCGGTTGCCTACAAAACATTCACATACCGCCTTGGCTTGATCTATGTGCCTGTCTCTGGCCCTGTCCCGCTTGAGGAATTGCTACCAGTCTACGCTGCCAGCATCCCGACGAATGAGATCCTGTTAGCGGCGCTGTCTGCGGCAGTAGCAGAAGCCACGATTGCCGGGGCGGCAGCGGTTGATGCCGTCGCGAATGTCGTCACGCTGAGTTACTACGAGGACAATCTAGCCGACCTGCCAACGGCGTCAGGCGTGATCGACGGCGTTTTCGCGATTGTCCTAACTGACCCAACGCCAGCCAACCGCGGCATCTATCAAGAACAGTCAGACGCTTGGGTAAAAACTGCTGATTTGCCGCCGGGGTTTTCTCTGGTGGGCGCTGATGTAAAGGCTGCGTATGAGGGCGAGGCTGACACAAACGCTTTCACCGACAGCGAGAAAACAAACGTCGCAAACCTCGTAACGGCCACAGGAACGCCTGACATTTTAGGACGCGTTCGAGTTGAGGGCACATCCAAGGATTACATGAAATTCTGGCGGAGCGGAGAAGTTAGCCTTCTGGACGGTGGGTTCCGCAACGTAAATTCTGACAATCTTTTTGACGTGACCGACGAACAAAAGCGTAGGCTGTTTTCTGTTATGCCTCGCACTGTGGAAGTAATGGGCGGCAAGCTAGGTCAAACAAACGGCGGCGACATTTACAACATCACAGACGCCGCTGGGAATGTAGTTTTTCGCGTAAATACGTTCGGAGATGTAAGTTTTTCGCCTGAGAATTTGCCCGCGTCAACTGTGATTGATCTCGGCGCAACAAGCGTGATTACCAACGTGCAGCGCGTCAATTCAGCGCTGTTCCGATATACTGGGACAGCGATGGGCACCCCCGCGAATTATCTTGTGGGAACAGTTCTGAGTGATCCTGCACATGTTTACGCGGGAGACGCTGAAATTGAGGTACACCTTGATTACGGTCAATCATGGCGGGCTGACCTGCTGGATACTGATTTTGATGATCTGGACGGAAAAAGCCTGCCAACAGTTTATGCCTTGCGGGATAAGTTTGGGGCGCTTTACACATCATTTCGGGACACTCTTGCAAATGGCGTGATTGACCTTGCGAGGGTCGAACCTGAGGTTGCCAATCCGGCTGCAACATACGATCAGGACAATCGTGGAGGCGTTTCAATCGGTCGCGTTTCGGCTTTGGTGTATCAGCACTTTTGCAAAGACAATAACCAACACGTCAGGGGCGTTCTAACGGCTGGCGGGCCTCGTCCCGGCTCGTGGTGGTCAGAGGACGGGAATCCAGGTGCTACTGGCGATTACCTTGCGCCGGGCAGTCCCGCGTGGACTGCACAGGCAACGATCCTTTCAAAAATCGAAGAGGTTTTACCTCAATACAATGTGACGCCAAAATTCGCCGCTCTCGGGTGGACACATGGCGCGCCTTCTGATGCAGAGGTTATTTCTGCGGGGGCAACATATTTCGAAGAACTAGAAGAAATGATGGCGGCCTATGACGCCTTAAACCTGCGCGGTGGACCATTCAAGATTTACTCAGATCAAACGCCAGCTACCGGTTTAGCATCAACATGCCGTGATAGTATGCTAGATCAGGTAATTTTCGCTGCAAACAATCCAAGCCGGGTGCATTTGATCGGCCCTCGGTATCCTTATGCTTTTAGGAACGACAATATTCACCACAATGCACTTGCCATAACTCAGATTGGCGAGCTTGAGGGGTATGTCAAATATAAGACACTACGCAAGGGCGAAACGTGGACACCTCTAAAAATCACTAACGCTTCAATAGCTGGTGACGTGGTGACACTGACAATCTCTGACCCATTTGGGACTGGCGTATTGGCACAAGACACAACACAGATCGAAGCGGCGGATGATCTCGGGTTCTTGATTAAAGATGACGGCGTGACTGCGACAATTTCCTCGATTGTTATTACAGGGCTATCTGTTGCGATCACTTTATCCGCAACGCCTGTTGCCGCGTCATCCATTGAGGTTTCCTACGCTTGGTATCGCACAACAGCGGTCGCGGATGATCCAAATCGCAGTGGCGTCTGGGGTAACATTAAACAAGTCGGGCCTGCATCTAAGATATTCACGGGTGCAACAATAGACACTTGGCTATGTAGCTACAAAGAAACAATAACGGCTTAAGGACTATCCAATGACATTCTCACTTACACTCCCCGGCACTGTCGCGGCAACTTCTAACCTACCATCGCAAATTGACTACGTTGCAGATCTTGCAAATGACAGCCGCGTCATCGGCATTTGGCGATTGAATGAGGATTATGCAACTCTTTCCGGGTCTGAGGTTACATCTTTTGCAAACCTTAAAACGGGCGGACTTGCTTTAACTTCAACGTCATTCCGTGGTGTTCTTGCAACTGACAACGTTATTGGGCGCAAGGTTCTTGCCTGCACCAAAGCGGACCCTGTGCAATACTCGATTGCAACTGATCTTTCGGTTAATCCCGGCATTTCTGTGGGCTTTGGGGTTCGTATTCTTGATGATCTCAGCCGTTTATTTTTGGCTGATGGCGCTGATAATCTATACGTACAATCAACTGCATCTGGTTTCGGTGCTCCACAAGTGAGGGCATACTTGGGCTCAGATGTTGCACTGATTAACACAACGGGCGACCATCGCCGTTTGATGAAAATCATGGTCACGTATGATGCGTCTGACGACATTTTGTTGGCAATCTCTGGCGAAACGTCTGTTGCGGATACCACTACGGCCACAGTCCAGACAACAACAAATGTATTTCTTGGGTCTCAAATTGGCGTAGTTGCACCAGAGGCAAATATTGATATGTTCGCGCTTTTTGCGGTTGACATTAATCTTGCCGCAAACGCTGACCTGCTGGCAATTTACAACCAGTTTCTGAGTGAGATTTACCGGTAACAGTCAGAAAATAAGGGGCCAGCAGTGTGCAAGATTGGACTGACGACGACTATAGCACGCTGCGGCGGCTCATTGAGAAAGCCAAGAATGACCCGGAGTTTACCGCCGAGGACGTGGCAGCGCTGCGCAAGATGTCAGACGCCTTTCGCGGGATTGAGGCATTCGGGCGAGTTGGCAAATGGTTGATTTTCCTATTGGCAGCATTGGCCGGGGCCATGACCGCTTGGGAACAGGTAACAACGAAAGTGGGCGAATGGCTCGGCGGGTAATTGAAGCGATTGAAAGCCGCGTGACGCTTGTGTTGTCTCTCATTATCATCGCGCTGATGTTGATGCCTCCGCAACTTGCGGGCTGGCTCGCGGATCGCACACCGCCGATTGTGTCTTTCATAAAGACCGAGGCGCTCAACAGCCCAATCGCCCCCGGTGATGCGTTGATCGTGCGGATCTGGCGCGACAAGATCCGCGACGATTGCCCCGTGACCTCGACCCGCTATGCGGTCAGCCAGGACGGCGTGACGGTTGACATCGAGGACGGGCAATGGGGCGGCGGGCCTGCGGGTGGCGAGTATTTCGATTTTGCATATCCCACGGGACACGCCATGCCCCCCGGTAATTATGAGCTGCGCGTGCATCTGTCTTACCAATGCCCAAACGTCGCGGAGCCGTTTCAGTACGAGCAGCCCGCGACACTGTTCCGGGTGCGGGACGAGCGGGCGAAATCGAATAAAACAGAGGTGACGGAATGAATCTGACCAAAGAGGCGATTGACCTGATTATTCAGCACGAGGGCTTGCGGCTTGAGGCGTATCAAGACCCGGTCGGCGCCTGGACCATTGGCTACGGCACGACAACGGCGGCAGGAATTGGCGTCAATGTCATGCCCGGTATGCGGATCTCTGAACCAGAGGCGCGCGCGATGCTGCACGATGCGCTGGACAAATTCGCGAGAAAGATCACCCCGCACTTCGCACGCCAGCCGACTGACAACCAATATGGCGCGATGCTCTCGCTCGCGTACAACATCGGGCCGGGGGCCTTTATCAAATCGACAGCCCTGCGCCGTTTCAACGCGGGCGATTTCGAAGGCGCTGCCGAGGCGATGACGTGGTTCAACAAAGCAGGCGGCAATGTGCTGCGCGGGCTTGTGCGGCGGCGTGAAGCGGAGGCAGAGCTATTCCTGAGCGATGATGCGCAATCGCCCCTGCCCCGCCCTGACACGCCCCGCGCGAGCGTCCTGCAATCTACGGAAGTGCAAGCGCAGGCTGGGCAGGTGATGACTGGTCTTGGCGCTGGTATCACGGGTATTTCGATGCTGGACGGATGGGCGCAGGTCGCGGCCATTGTCGTCGGCGGGCTGGTGATCTGCCTTGCGCTTTATGCGATGCGTCGCCGGGTTGCGAGATGGGTGGGGTGATCAGGCTCTACATCGCCGGGGGCGTCTTCGCCGCCCTGCTGGCCCTGATCGGTTACAATCGATGGGATGCGGCCAGAGACGCGCGGGCCGAACTGGAAGCGGCAGGCAATGCCGCGCGCCTGAAACACATAGAGGACGCGAAAAAAGATGCTGGTGAAGTCAAAGACCTTAGCGATGCTGATCTGTGCAACGACCTTGGCCGGGTGCTTTCGGTGGGTTGCCCCTTCTGACGCGCTTTATGGCGACGTTGCGCCATGCCCTCCACGCGCCGCACAGGCGACGGTTACGGCTTTGGTAACTGACAGGCCGGTTGGTGAGTTTGTGGCGCTGCATGGGCGTCTGAGCGAGGCGCACGGCTGTCATCAAATCCCGTTGATGACAGCCACGCAGAGATAACTGCCAGCAAGATCCGTTGTGGCGCATAAGTGATCCTCTCGCCCGCGCCGTTATGGCTGCGAGCCTTTTGTTAACGTAAGGAGCTGGTGTTTCATCATTTCCCTACCGCGATGACGTTTGCTATGTGGTTGGTCATTGCGTTTTCAGCGGCCATTGCCGCCAGCAAAGCCACCAGCATGACAAAGGCGATAATTGCAAAGCGCAACCATAAGGCGCGCGCGGCGCGGAGTTCTTTTTCTTGGTTTGTCATAATCCTGTCTCCCTTATTTTTGCCAGCCATACCGCGCATAGCCTATCCACCCAAAAAGCGCCCCCGGACGCTGTGAGGCAATCCGGGGGCAAGTTAACCGGGGAGGGAGAGGTTCCCGGCTTCACACGCGGCAGTGGAGCGCGTGAATGGTTGGGCAGGCGAGCAGCGGGGAGGAAGTCGCCACCCGCCTGCGGCTGCGGGGAGGACGCAGCGTCTGTGTGGCGCGTCATGGCAGACACGCAATGATGAGGACGATGGCGGCGATGTAGCCCACGACGATGCAAGCAATGCGGGCGACTTGGCCCCAGTCTGGGCGCGGCAGGTTCCAGTCATATTCAAAATCGTCCTTCATTCGCTCGCCTCCTGATGACGGGCGCGGCGAGCATCGAGCGTGTGATAGCTGACGCACAGCGCATGAAATTTGCTGGCTGCTTCGAGGATCATTTCAGCGCCGCCCACGCTGTCTTCGTCTGCCGGGTCCGAGCATTGCGAAACGGTAAAGCTGTGCAGCGCGTCGAGGATTTCGGCCAATTCAACATGGCGCGTCTTGAGGTAGCGAAAGGCGGCGGTGGTTGCGTTCGCCTTTGGCATCGCGTCAAGGACGCGGCTGGCGGGGCTGGTAACGAGCGGGTTCTGGATGTTCATTGTCGTCTCTCCCTCAGGCGGCGGGCTTTGATGTGGGGCAGGGTATTTTGCCGAACGCCCCCTGCGGCGTTATTCCCTCTAGGTGCGGGAATATTTGGCGGGCTAGTCGTCCCACTCTGTGTCGGCATCAAGCCGAGCCTCGGCGCGGGCGTGGCGATAGCCGCGACGGTAGCTTTCAGCTAAAGTGCGATCCGCTGGCAATTCTGGCTTAATGCCCCAATGCCCTGCGTTCTTGCCTGCGTAATATGCCTGTGTCTCGGTGGTCATGTCGTCTCTCCCTTTGCTTATGAACCCTATTTAGGGCACCCCGTCCCGCATATCAACATAAAAAGTACGTTGACCCTACTTTTTTTATCCATTAGCCATGGGGCATCCAAAACAGGAGGCTCCAATGGGCAAGAAATTAGAGATCAGATACATGACAACAGAAGAGCAGCACGCTGAGCTTCTCGCAGCGGCTCAGCAAATGGGGATGACCCTAGCAACCTTTGCTCGATATGCTGCCCTGGTAGTTGCGCGGCAGAACTGATGGCCGAGCCATTCTACCTGTCTACTCTCCAACTGGCCCAGCCTCGCGCTGGGCTTTTTTATAACTCCACACCCAACGCCCGCGCTTCGTCCAAAATCCATGAGCGCGCTTCGGGCCATCCATCATGCGCCATGCGCTGCGGCGCAAAATGCGCAGACCACTGATACGCATCAAGCCGATCAGCAAAGCAAAGCCACCGCGCATCATGCAGCGTCAAGTCATCACCATCTTCGTTTGGCCACAGACGGTCAATCTCAGCACGCTCCAAAGCCTCCGCAGCCCGTCCATATTCTGGATGCGCGCGTTTGGTCGGACCAGGTATATCGCCCGCCACGCTTTCCCCATCGTCGTGCGTCAGGGCGGCCCGTAGAAGCGCAACAGACGGATCAGGGTGCATCGCCAGCAAGATGCGCGCAACGCGCCCAGCGTGCCCGTCCAGCCTGTCGTGCGTATGCGCCAGATGCGGATTGGTATGCCAGCGATGCACCAGCCCCGCCAAAAATACCTCGTTCAAATCAACCATTGCGCCCCCTTTCATTTCTTCGATCCGCCCGGTTTGAGCGCAGACAACAGCGACGCCTGCGTGGCGTCCTTGTCACGCAAGACAGCCGCAACGCGGGCGTCTATCGTATCGACCCCGAGCAATCGCACAACGCGCACCGGACGCCCCTGCCCTTGCCGATGCAAGCGCGCGTTGAACTGCTGCGTCAATTCTAGCGACCAATTCAGGCCAAACCAAACGCACAGCGCACCGCCGTCTTGCAGGTTCAGGCCATGGCCTGCGCTGGCGGGATGCGCCAGCAACATCGGGATTTCGCCACGGTTCCAGCGGTCAATCGTGTCTTGGCTCTGATCCAGCACGACCGCCTGCGGAAACCGCTTGCGCAGGCGGGCTAGGTCGCTTTTGAAATTGTATGCCACCAGCATCGTTTCGCCGCTGTTGTCATCAACCAGATCGGCCAGTGCTCTCAGCTTGGCGTCGTGGACCTCGGACCACGCGCCGCCCGGATCAGTATACAC
>Ga0213869_10002896_pt1 | contig 11659 bp, 9 predicted proteins | sample PICome_10_FD_160083 | JGI IMG/M metagenome (GOLD analysis project Ga0213869, IMG submission 160083) | Coastal seawater microbial communities near Pivers Island, North Carolina, United States - PICO132 | ecosystem: Environmental > Aquatic > Marine > Coastal | place: USA: North Carolina...
CCCATTCTCGTGTTTTTTCAATTAACTCTTCTTGCGAAAATATTTTATTTATTAAACCAATTCTTAATGCCTCATCGGCATCTATCACATCGGTTGACCAGAATAATTCTAGTGCTTTTGATGTTCCAACAATACGTGGAAGGAAATAAGTTCCTCCATTTCCTGGAACTAAACCAAATGCTGCGTATGAAGCTCTAAAAATAGCATTTTTAGAAGCAAACCTAATATCACAATGAAGGCTCATATCCATTCCAGCACCCGTTGCCATACCATTTACAGCAGCAACTATAGGCTTTTCTATTAATGCAGTTCTTTTAGCAACTCTTTGGAAATGATCCCAGAAATGATTTTTTGTCTCAAGCGGATCTATTTTGTTATTTGCACCAAGGTTTGCTTTATCACCGCCGGCACAAAAAGCTTCGCCAGCACCAGTTAGAATAATTGCTGAAATATCATCATTATCTCTGCATTCATCAAGTATTTCTACCCAGTCATTAACCATATTTGAATTAATGGCATTTTTTCTTTCTGGCCTATTTAAAGTAATTGTCGCTATTTTGTCTTGGACATCTAAAAGTATAGTTTTTTCTGTCATATTTTTTCCTAAAAAGTTGTATTATCAATACCACCATCAATCACTAAACTCTGACCAATGACATACGTTGCTTGTTCACTACAAAACATTGCTACAAAATCCCCAAAATCCTGTGAGGTGCCAAATTTTCTAGCAGGTATCCTCCATTTTTTTGCGAACTCAAAAATTTCTTCATCATATGAAGTACCATTTTCTTCAGCGAGTTTTTGATATCTTTCCCCTGTTGCTGCTGTATGATGCATCCCAGGCAAAATATTATTTATTGCAACATTATGCCTTGCAACTTTTTTAGAAACTGCGACAGAATAATTTACCAATGCTGCCCTTGGACCGCCTGACAAAATTCTTACTTCAGCAGGTGTTTTTGCAGCACCAGTTCCAATATTAACAATTCTTCCCCATTTTCTTTTTACCATACCTGGAATTAATTCTTTCATAAATGAAACTGGGCTAAGAAGGGATACCTCTAGAGTTTCCCTCCAGTCATCAGGAGAGATACTCTCGTAATCAGGGGTATGCATTGGAGGCGTACATGTTCCAACTAAAATATCTGGATCAGGGCATGCTTTTATTATTTTTTTCCTTCCCTCATCAGTACTGTGATCGGTAGCTACTGCAACAACATTTACACCAGTTTCTTTTCTTATTTCCTCACAAGTATTTTCAAGCCTTTCCTCTCCACGAGAGGATATAACTAGGTTAACACCTTCTCTTGCTAAGGCTATGGCGCTTCCCTTACCCATTCCAGCACTTCCACCATTTATGATTGCTTTCTTACCTTTAATACCTAAGTCCATGTTTTCCTCTTAAAATTAAAATTCAGATTTCAAACTTAAATAAATTATGAATAAGTTCAAAAGAAAATTAATTTTTTTCAAAAAAATATGCTCATTAATCCATGCGCAATAATCAATAACAATCGACCCCAATATATAGTTTTTACTTTTTAAGATCTAAAAAAAATTATTATTATAAGAAATTAATATTGTTAACGAAGCTTTTTAAAGGGGGATTTAATGTTTTTATATAGGGCTACTAATTTATTTTTTTTGCTTTCTTTTTTATTTTTCAACTTGAATACTTTGGTTGCTCAAGAGTCTGATAATAATAGACCCGCTATTGAAGAACTTGTTGTAACTTCACAAAAAAGAACACAAGGCGCTGATGCCCAAGATACAGGTATCGCAATTACAGTTATTTCAAGTGACAAAATTGAAGCTATGGGCGCTTTGGAAACTAGGGACTTGGGTGTAATAATTCCAAATGCTCAATTTAGAGAAGTAAATACTTTTCCTGGATATGAAAGACTTGGAATAAGAGGTTTATATACAACAGGATCAATACCAAGCCTAGATCCAGCTGTCGGAACTATTGTTGATGGAGTATATATTGGTCAAAGAGGTGGTGGAATTCTAAACCTTTTTGATACTGAGTCTGTTGAGATTTTAAGAGGTCCACAAGGAACAGTTTTAGGTAGGAATTTCACTGCTGGTGCAATTGTTATGCGGAGCAAAAGGCCAAGCGAAGAGTCTTATGGCAAGTTTGAGTTAGGCTTTGGAGAGTATGGAAGAAAACATATTGCTTTAGCTTTGAATGGTTCTTTAACCGATAAATTAGCCGGACGTATAGCTATATATGCTAGTGATTATGATGGTTATATCAATGATCTAAATAATGGTGGAAATATTGGCTACAAAGAAGAAATTATTATAAGACCTTCAATTAAATATACGGCTGAGAATTTTGATATTACATTCATTTATGAACATTATGAGAGGGATGGTGATGGAGGTAGTACTTCGGCCTTAGGATTAGCTTCTGAAGAAAACTATGCAAATTCAATTCATCCACTAAGTACAGGTTATGGATGGTATGATACTTTTAGAGATAATACTCCTTTTCCTAGTATTGGTTTAGATGAAAGGGATAGAGTTACTATCGAGTCTAATTGGACTTTGAATTCTGGAGTAGTAACTTTTATTGCTTCAGCAGGAGAATTACAAAAAATATCGGGGACAGACTTTGATGGTGCAACAAATTTAGCGCTTGATGTTCAAAATCATACAAGGGTAGAGCATGAGCAATCATCTTTTGAATTACGATTTGCATCAAATGAGGGTGAGAAGTTTGATTATGTTGCTGGAATTAACATATTTAATCAAGAAGTCTTAAGCCTTGAACAACGTTATGGTAATGGCGGCCAACCAGCAAAATATGGTTACCCAGAGGGTAATCCAAGGAGACCTGGTTTTGAAGATGTTGGCGGAGTTCAAGTTGGGATACTCGAACATGATAGTATAGGTATTTTTGGTGAAGGGACTTTCCATCTTAACAATAAGACAGATATTATAGCAGGTGTAAGATGGACTGAGGAAGAAAAAGACGGCAAATTAGCCATGGTTAATGTTGGGTCTTGCTGGCTCGATAATCCATTTGGTGGTGATGGATGGGAAGGATCATTTACTAGCGGATATACTTGTTATTCAACAGAAAAAACACCTACTGCTGGACTGCCAAATAATCGAATTTTTGATGTAGAGAATGTCTTAAAGGTTGATGATATTTCATACAAATTAACTGTTGAGCACAGACCTAATGATAACTTATTATATTATGCTACCTTATCAACAGGCTTTAAGTCTGGAGGATTTAATTTTAGAGCTTCAACAAATGATTTACTTTATTCTCAAAATCCAGGTGTTTTTGATCCTGAAGAAGTAAAAAATACTGAAGTGGGGTTTAAATATGACTCTGATAATGGAAGGTTAAGGATTAATGCAACCTACTTTGTTATGGATATAAAAGACTTGGTTAGGACATATCATTCAGGTATATCTGGTGATAATGCTTCTGGAGCGGCTGGCGCAGGTGACTCATATCAAGCTCTTCGTAATCTTCCAAAATCTGAGGCAAAGGGTTTTGAAATTGAGATAACAGCAGTCCTTGCTGAGAATGCTTTTACAGATGGTGATTTTTTAGCTTTAAATGCTAATATTGGTGATCTAGATACTTCATATAAATCATTGATTGATTTTGATGGCGATGGAACAGATGATAAATCTGCTAAGTGGCAAGGCGTTGCAGATAAATCCCTTAGTCTAGCTCTTACATATGAACGTCCAGTATCGACTGGTTATCTAACAGGAAGATTGTCATATAGGAAAATTCCTGAATTACAATATGGAAACACCCCTGGTTTATTTGATTACCCAGAATTTGAGTTAGTAGATGGTAGTCTTAGGTATAAAGGAGATAACGGATGGTATGCTTCTTTATGGGGCAAAAACTTGACTGATGAAGAGTACACTGAAGTACATGTAGCATTTTCATCTAATTGGGGTATTCGTTATGCCTCACCGCCTAGAGAAATAGGCTTAACAATCGGTAAAGAGTTCTAAACTACTGATTTAATATATAAATCTTTTCTCCCCAGAAAGAATTTATGTTTGATTTAGGGCTCATTTTTGAGCCCTATTTTAATTCTGTTTTACTTGAAAAAGGGAATTTTTTTAAATAGGATTTTATTTATGCTTAAAAATATAAATAATAATAGCAGAATTGGATGGTCAGATTTACCTTTAGAGGCCAGGTTTAAAATTGTAGAAAGTCTTACTAATATTTATATAAGCTATCAGAGTATTGCTTTAGGTAGTGTAGATCCGATAGAAGTTTCTGAAAAAAATAAAACAGGTGCTCCTACTAAAAAACATGACTCTGTTAGTACAATGATTAAGGTTAAGATTCTTTCAAGTTATGAAACAAATTGTAAATGGACGAATATGAACTCAATAATTCATTATATTCGATCTAAAGGTGGAAAATATTCAAACATCAGCAGAGATACTGTTAACAGAAGGATAAATAAATTAATTTTTGAGAAGGTTATTAACAAAGTAAGTACAAATGATATTAATGAAAAAGAACTATCAAAAATAAGCCATAATAGAACTTTTAATTATGTATATACAGCTAATGATGAATATATAAATGTATTAAAAAATTTAAAAAATTATCCTCCTGCTCCATTAGATGATTTTATAAATTATGTAACAGATTTTATTTCTAATCTCCCAGAGGAAAAGATAGATGAGATCCAAAAAAAAATAAAAGAAAATATTATTAATTAAAAAACTTTTCCATTCACACCTCCTTTTTTATATAGATAAAATAAAATATATTCATTAATGTCGGTGAAGGAGATGACATATGAATAAAGAATATGACGTTGTAATTTTAGGTTCAGGCGCAAGCGGAATGATGTCCGCAATAACAGCTCATGAGAATGGATCTTCCGTCGGGCTTTTTGAAAAGCAGTCTTTGGTTGGCGGAACTGCTGGCGTTTCAGGTGGTATTATATGGGCCCCCATGAACAGTCACATGAAAGCAAAAGGTATTGAAGATAATAGGAATAAAGCGATTGATTATTTCATGTCTCTATCACATGGCGATATTAATCAAAATTTATTAGAAGCATTTATTGATAATTGTTCTGAGGCGCTTGATTTTCTTGAAAGTAAAACAGATGCTAAATTTTCAATACTTGAGGGATATCCTGATTATTACCTTGATCGCCCAGGCGCAATAAAGGGTGGGGGTAGAGCCTTAGATAATAATTTATTTGATTATTCAATCTTAGGTGAGTGGGCAAATAAAATTCGTAACAATGGTTCTCCGCTTCCAATGACACTTGGTGAAACACCTTTGGGTGGAGGTACAGGCATAGTTCCTGAGGATATTATGTCGGAACGTATTTTAAAGGACTCAAGAGGTTTTGGGCAAGCATTAGTTGGAGCACTTTTAAAAGGCTGTCTAGATAGGGATATAGAGCCACAATTGAATGCAAAAACTAAAAGATTAATTAAAGAAGGAAACAGAATAACAGGAATTGAAATAGAGGTTGATAATAAGGTTGAAACAATAAATGCTCGTCGAGGTGTAATTATAGCTACTGGAGGTTTTGAGTGGAACAAAGAACTTGTTAGCACCTTTTTAAGGGGCCCTTTAAACGCCCCTGCTTCACCACCAGGTAATGATGGCGATGGACTAATTCTTGCTCAGGAAGCTGGAGCAGCCTTGGGAAATATGACAAGCGCTTGGTGGTCTCCAGTACTCTCGATCCCTAACGATGAGTGGCAAGAGGGCGGTCAAATGTCATCACCAATTTTAATTGAAAGAACTCTTCCTCATTCAATAATGGTTAATAAGGCAGGTAAAAGATTTTGTAATGAAGCAACAAATTATTCTGCTTTAGCAGGAGCATTTCATTTTTTTGATCCCAATCAATATGGGTATCCAAATTTACCAGCTTGGATAATTTTTGATTCTAATTTTAAAGATAAATATCCTTTTTCAACCATCATGCCTGGAGCAGATGCACCAAATTGGATGAATAGTGCTGATAAGCTCAACCAATTAGCTGAAAAATTAGATATCAATATTGATAACTTTACTGAAACTGTTGATAATTTTAATAATTATGTTGATGAAGGAAATGATAAAGAATTTTCAAGAGGGGAGAGTGATTACGATTCTTTTTATGGCGACAGATCTCAAGAAGGTGTTTTTTCGACACTGGGAAAACTCAATAAGGCACCCTATTACGCTGTTGAAATCAATATCGGTGCATTAGGCACGAATGGAGGTGCAAGTACAGATTCATCTGGAAGAGTTTTATCTGCTTCCGGAGAGATTATCCAAGGTCTCTATAGCGTTGGTAATGCTATGGCAGGTAGTACGGGTTCTGTTTATGCTGGGGCAGGTGGAACTTTAGGACCTGCCCTAACTTATGGCTTTCTTGCTGGGAAGCACGCAGCTGGCAATAACTTTTTTAATTCTGAGGACAATTAATGAATAAAATTCTTGTATATGGAGCTACTGGTGATCAGGGATTACCTTTAATAGATGAGTTATTAAAAAATGGATATAAGGTTAGGGCTGCAAGCCGAAATCCTGATGATTTTAATGCTTATAATCCAGATGATGTTGAAGCAGTAAAGGCTGATCTTTTTGATATAGAGTCTTTAAGGAATGCTTCTAAAGATATTGATGGAATAGCAATGAATTTGCCATTTGTTTTTGATAAAGAAATAGCAAAAACATGGGGAGAAAATATAACAAAAGCTGGCCATGATGTGGGTATAAAAAAAATTGTTTTTAATACTAGCTGTTATGTTGCACCAAATGACAATGGACTTGCAGCACATGATGGAAGGCGCGCAATTGAAAAAGCAATGGAAGAAAGCGGCATGGAATATGTTGTAATTCGATCTATGGTTTTTATGGATAATTTAACTCGTTTTTGGTCAAAACCATCAATTACTAATAATAATACTTTTGCATATCCTTGCTCTCCAGAATTAAAAATTTCTTGGGTATGTCTAGAAGATGTTGCTAAATTTATGGTTGCTTCATTATCTAGTAGTTCCATGAAGGCTGACAAGATTTATGTTGGAGGGCCAGAGATTTTATTAGGAAAAGAGGTTGCTGAAAGATTTTCTAGAGCGCTTGGTCGTGAAATTATATTTAAGAGCTTGGAGCCTCAAAATTTTGCAGGAGCTATGAGTAAATTAGTAACTGGATCTGAAGTTTATGAAGATCAGTCAATTTATGGAGGTATGGCAGCATTTTATAGTTGGTATAATCAACAAAATCCGTCACCGTTAGCAGTTGATATGAATCCTTTATATAAATCACTTAATTTGAAGCCAACTTACTTTGAAGATTGGATAAAAAGTCATAACTGGGATAAAGTATAATTAAATAATTTAAGGGAGTTATTTATGAGCAAACTAGATATTAAATCAATAAGCTTTTTAGATCCTGCAACTCAAAGTTGTCCGTATGAGGCTTATAAAACCTTGAGATCAGAGTGTCCTGTATATCAAATACCTGAAGTTGGTTTTTATATGATTACAAAATATGATGATGCAAGAATGGTACTAAAAGATACCGAAACTTACTCAAATACATATTCACATCAACAGGGTTATGAGAGCGAAGGAGTTAAACGTCACAGTGAGATAATGAATACTGAAGGTTTTGGTAAAAAACCAATAACCCTTCAAAGAACAGATCCACCTATTCATACCAAGTACCGTAAACTCTTAAATAAGGCTTTTACTTTAAGCCGAGTTAAGGAGATGGGCCCTTATATTTCTGATGTTGTAAATGATTTAATTGATGGCTTTATAGATAAAGGAGAGTGTGAGTTTGTTTCTCAGTATGCAGTACCCATACCCTGTACGATTATTGCTGACCAACTTGGTGTCCCAAGGGAATACCTTGGTAAATTTAAAGAATGGTCAGATGCTATGTTAATACCAGCTAGTGGCATGGCTTCTGTAGAGGAGATGGAAAATGCTGCAAGGCTTGAGGTTGAATCGCAGCATTATTTTAAGAGTATTTTTGATAAAAAAAGAAAGAGTCCAACAGATGATATTATTTCAGATCTAGTTAATGCTGATTTTGATGGAGAGCGAAAGCTTACCGAGGATGAGTTACAAGATTTGATTAATCAATTATTAACCGGTGGTAATGAGACAACCACTAGCTCAATTGCGCATGGAATGTGGCTTTTGTTAAGACATCCAGATCAAATGCAAAAAGTAATCAACGATCATGAGCTTATTCCTAATTTTGTTGAAGAAACAATCCGTTATGAAACGCCCGTACAAGGCTTGTTTAGGACTGCAATGGCTGATAGTGAAATAAAGGGTGTTAAAATCCCAAAAGGAAGTACTTTGCTAGTAAGATATGCTGCACTTAATCGAGATGAAGAAGTTTTTGGTAGTCCAGAGACTTTTGATATTGAAAGGAAAGATGTCGGAAAGCACTTAGCATTTGGCTCGGGAGCACATCATTGTATTGGGGCTAGTTTAGCAAGAGCAGAAATGCATGCAGCTTTCAAATACTTTTTTGAGCGCATAAAGAATATAGAATTAATGAGAGATTTGGAAGAAATCCCTCACCACCCAAGTATTTTCTTACATCAGTTAAAGGAACTACCTATTAAGTTTGATAGGCAATAATGATTATGAGAAATTTTTTTTTAAAGATTATTTTTTTAAATTTTCTTATTTTTATAAATTTAACAGGCTCTTTGTTTTCTAATACAATTCAACCAGGCCCTCTTTCATATGAGGAGATTCAAAAGGCTTTAATTTTATCTAAACCCGGTGATATTATTAAGCTTGGGGAAGGAGTATTTGAATTTGAGGATGGTCTATCTTTAGATATAAATAATGTCACAATTTCTGGTGAAGGAATAAATAAAACAATATTATCTTTTAAAAATCAAAAATCAGGTGCTGAAGGCCTTATGATTACTTCAAATGGAGTTATCTTAAAAGATTTTGCTGTTGAGGATACTATTGGCGACGCAATTGTTGTTAAGGGTGCCAAGGGGATAAGTTTTATAAGGGTTCGAACAGAATGGACAGGTGGTCCTAAAGAATCAAATGGAGCTTATGGTTTTTATCCTGTTCAAAGTACTGATGTTTTAATAGATGGCTGTATTGCTATAGGCGCTTCTGATGCTGGAATTTATGTTGGTCAATCAGAGAGAATTAAAGTTCTTAATAGTATAGCTAGATATAATGTTGCCGGAATTGAGATCGAGAATAGTTTTTTTGCCGAAGTTATTGGTAATATAAGTGAACATAATACAGGTGGTATATTAGTTTTTGATTTACCCGATCTTCCTCAACAAGGAGGACATCATATTTTAGTTGAAAACAATATTGTCAGAAATAATGATACTGAAAATTTCGCTCCCGAGGGTAATATTGTTGGAAATACTCCAAACGGAACCGGTATAATGGTTATGGCAAATCAGTTTGTCGAAATAAAGAATAATGAAATTAAGAATAATGCAACTGCTGGCATTCTAATTGCCAGCTATCAAGATGAAGCAGAAGACAAAAATTATAACCCAATAGCCAGTAATGTTTTTATTCACGGAAACTCATTAATTAATAATGGCTTCAATGTTGATAAGGTTAGGGCTAGTCCAATATCTCAAGTTATAAACGGTAAAGTACCAGATATAATTTGGGATGGAGTAGTGCCGTTAACAGAGTGGATTGGTATACGGAGCTCTAAAAGAATAATTCTTGGCGATAATTATTCAAATTCAGACACTCCTGTGTTTGCTAATTTAAACCTAATGACAAAATTTTTAATTTCTTATCTTCATAAAGTTGATACTAATTATGAGAATTACCGTGGAGAATTAAAGTCTATTCAACCTGTAGTTTTCAAAAAGGATTAAATTAATTGAAGATTTTTTTTAAGATTTTAATTATATTTTTTTTATCAATTGGTTCATTAAGAGCAGAAACATTTCCATTATTGTCGGAATATAATTTCTTTCAAGATATTAAGGGTCAGATTCCTAATGAAGGGGTAGTTCCTTACCACATAGCAAATCCTTTGTTTTCAGATTATACCTATAAATTTCGTTTCGTTTCAATGCCAGATAATAGTGTGGCAAGCTATAATCATGAAGAAGTTTTTGATTTTCCTATTGGTACAACAATAATAAAAACTTTTGCTTATCCAGTGGATGATCGAAACTTAAAGAAAGGATTTGAACTTCTTGAGACAAGACTTTTAATTCATAAGGATGAAGGTTGGGTACCAGTTTCTTATATTTGGAATGATAATCAAACAGATGCAGAAATAAGATTTATCGGAAAAACAATTGAGACAAGTTGGATAGATAAAAATGGAATTACTCAAAGTGTAAGGTATAGAGTACCAAATATTAATCAGTGTAAATCTTGTCACCAGCTCAATAAAGTTATTAAACCTATAGGGCCAAAGGGGCGAAACATGAATTTAGATTTCTTCTATAAAGAAGGTAAAAAAAATCAATTAGAGTATTGGGAATCTAATCAAATATTAACAAATTTACCAAAGAGAAAAATATCAAAGCCCGCCATTTGGGACAATGAGTCATTTACTGTTTCTGAGAGGGCTAGAGCTTACTTAGATTCTAATTGTGCACATTGTCATAGAAAAGGTGGCTCTGCTGGAAATTCTGGGTTTTATTTATCTCTTGAACAAAATAATGGTGTTGCCCTTGGAATTCGAAAAAGACCCGTTGCCGCCGGAAGAGGCAGTGGAGGAATGGCTTACGTTATTGATCCAGGAAACCCAGAGGATTCGATTCTTTTATATAGAATGGCCTCAACTGATCCAGGTGTAATGATGCCAGAATTAAGCAGAAGTTTAAATCATAAAGAAGCTTTGCCTCTTATATATGATTGGATAAAAGAAATGGAATAAATATATTTACTAATGGAGATTAAAATGGAAACTGGTGGATGTTTATGTGGAAAGATACGTTATAAATTTGATAGAGATAAAATTGTTTCCGCGGGCCATTGCCATTGTATTGATTGTCAAAAGATAACAGGTTCCGGTAAGGCTACAATTATATTTATCCCAACTGAAAATTTAGAAATTAATAATAAATATAAAATTTATTCTGTTATTGGTACAGATGGTACAAATGTACATAGAGGATTCTGTCCAGACTGTGGTTCACCCATAATTAGTTATGTTACAGAGCAGCCTAATCTGAGATTCATAAAAGCAGGGAGCCTAGATGATTCAACTTGGGTTAAAGCAGAATCAAGCTTTTGGAGTACATCAGCTTGTGAATGGGATCCTGTAGATATTAGTCTACCTAGTTTTCCTTATAACCCTTAGGGTTATTACTTTGGCGGATTACCATTTAAGTAATCATGAAGTTTTTCATGAAAAAATCTTACTCTCGTTTCTTGAGATGAAAGGTAGGGTTCTTGATAGCCTCTAGATCTTACACCCCTTCTTAGTCCATCAGTAAGTTGCCAATCTTGATAAACAACATGATCCCATAAATCCTCTACACCCTTTCCATTATCATAATCACGAAAGTCTAATTCAACTTCTTGAAGTATAATTGGATTTACTTTTGTACGAGAAAAATATTCTTGATTGCTTGTTCTTCCTGTTTCACCGATACCAGCTGAGGTTGAGTTAAACTCTTGATTATTATCTCTTCCTGTTTTACCTATTCCT
>Ga0213869_10002898_pt1 | contig 11656 bp, 10 predicted proteins | sample PICome_10_FD_160083 | JGI IMG/M metagenome (GOLD analysis project Ga0213869, IMG submission 160083) | Coastal seawater microbial communities near Pivers Island, North Carolina, United States - PICO132 | ecosystem: Environmental > Aquatic > Marine > Coastal | place: USA: North Carolina...
TAGCAATATTTTTTTTACCGGTATGAATTTTAGATATGCTGCTTGTGGTCTTTATCATGCACAATAAAAATACAAAATAGCGAAGTATATTGTTTGGACGATACCGCCAATAGTTATCATAATCATGCCTCTAATGGCAAAAATAAGTGGTTTCACTGATAACATTTTTCTTTGTTGAGCAATAGGAATACACCAACAAGAACAAAACTGCTGCGTAGTGGAACAGAATTAAAAAATGCAACAGCAAATCCCATTCGCTATTGAGACCGAGAAACTGAATCCGTTAAATTGTACGCTGAAATACTCTAAGCGCTAGTTATGGCTATGCCCACTGTGATCATGACCATCATTTGCATCATGCACAGCTGCTGGCTTCACGGATAGAATATGCGTTATAAAATTCAAATCCGCATATGCTGGAATCGCTGGAGCACGACCTTGGGGTCCATAAGCAAGGTGATAAGGCAAGTAGAAAACTGCTTTGCCTCCAGCTCCTAACATTGCCATTCCTTCTTCCCATCCGATAACCATCCTATTTACTTTATATTTAAATTTCATTGGTTCACCTTTTCCATTTAAAGTCGAGAAAAACTTCGAACCATCTAAGCGGAAATTTCCAGTACAATGTGCTTCCACAGCAACTCCTGGAGTGATACGTGTGGTTGTATCTCCGACATTTTCTATAACGTACACTAAACCTGATGCAGTTTGTTGAGCAGTCGGATGAAGTTTTTGAATTTCTGCAAAGAAAACTTTATTATAATCTCCAACCGACATGGCTGAACATTTGGCAATATGTGCATTTAAGACCTTTTCTTTTTCTTTCTGAGCAAGTGCATCAGTAATCCTTTTAGTCTCTTCCTCTAAAGACGCAAACTCCAATTTCAATGGAGCCATTTTGGCGTCAATTTTTGCTTTTTTCTTTTCTTTATTCTGAGCTTCACTCTTTTTTTCAAGCACTTCAATTTTAGCTTTCAAATCCGAAATCAAAGGTTCATTATTTTTCACGAGTGCCAGTTGACCTTCGGGCGTTTTGTAGAATGCCTCTTCTTTATAAACGGCCGTAGCGTCAAATGCTTCCGCGGCTTTGCCTACTCTAATTATAGTGACCGAAGTCATAACGTCATTTTTCGTAATTTTATCGACTATATTTTGTCCGAATATAACATGCCCAAATACCGTATGTAATCCATCCAAATGTGTCGTTGCTTTATGCGTAATAAAGAACTGACTTCCGTTTGTTTTTCCAGCATTACTGTAGGGTGATTTAGAATTTCGAGGATCTGAATTCGCCATTGATAAAATTCCTGGACTAGAATGACTTAAATCTTTTCTTGTTTCATCATACATTCTATGATTAGGACCACCTGATCCTGTTCCTAGTGGATCACCACCTTGAATCATGAAATCAGCTATTACACGGTGAAACTTAACGCCATCATAAAATGGTTTGTCGTAAACATTTGTATCAACCTTTAAGTTTCCTTCTGCCAAGCCCACGAAGTTTGCCACCGTCATTGGCGCTTTTTCAAATTCCAATACACAAAGTATGATTCCTTTTGTCGTGTTAAATTTAGCATACATGCCATCCTCAAGTTTAGGTAATTCAACTTCTTTATCTTCCCCTCCCCCTGCAAATGCAGTTGTCACCAATGTGAAACACAATATTGATAAAAGTAATTTATTCATTTTTCTAGTTTATAATTATTTGAGCTATGCGCTCCATTTTTTTCAGAACACTAATTTATTAATTTTCTAAAGAAGGATTGATTGAAAGACGTGAGTATTTTCAAAAATGGACGAAATTTGATGAATTTCTTTTGGCAATCGCTTATTTGAAGGGATTTTCGCGTAACGTGTTGATTTTATTGGGCATTTCAAACATAAGTGCATGATTGATAATGCGCAGCAGCGCCACAGTTCGGATAATTATCGAACTACGGAGCCATTTGCCTCAACACGAATTGGATTCTAGGTTTCTACAATTAATGAAAATCAAAGCGGAATTGTGGAATCGATCCACTCCACCTTGGAAGCTTTTTAAATGGCTTATACTTGAACTTCTTTCTCCTTTTCCCTCCAAATTGGTCAGCAAACCCGTCAGTAAAAAAAACAGAGCACATCTCCTTTATATAGTTCAATAGCTATTTTTTATATACATTGTTTTAAGCAGTTTTTATTCAGCTACCTTTTAGTTTTTCGCCTTTTGCGGATAGCTCAATAAGTTGATTAATTCTCTTTAGTCTTGTCTTTTCAGTTTTGGCTATTTTAAGCCACCATAAAACGAGTCTCTTGCTTGAATCATTAATTGAAATAAAGAATTCATAAGCATAATTTTTCTGCAATAGTGCTTACTTTAAATCTTTTGGAACAATCAAATTATCAACGTCATCCATAAAATTCCATAAACCACTTGACTTTGAATCCGCAATAGATTTTAATCCGGATTCATGCATTTTACCCTCCTCAGTTAGTTTAGCGACTCTTTCTTTATAGGATTTAGCCCAATGTTCAATTTTTCTTTTTGAGATTAACTGCATTGTTCTTTTATCATCAAGTTTTCTCCTTATTCCGTCAATCCAGCCAAAACAAAGCAATTCGTCTAAAACATCCCATCTTGATAAGTATTTAGCAGGTTCACTTTTTTTAAAATTCACTAACCAAACGCTATTTGAATTCAAATAATTTTCGTGTAACCATTTTCTCAAATCCGCCGAAGTCGTAATTTCAATCTTCTCAAAATTCTCGGTTTCTATCATTTTCTCAAATTGCTTACAACATCCGGCTAAAGACTATGGTCTTTATTCCTTTTATAGTTATTGCGTTATTAATCCAAAAACAAAATTCAACTGAAATCAACAATTTGGGTTAACAACACCCTATAAATTTAAGATAAACTCTGAAAAAACCAATGGATTAATTGGATAAAACAAAAGCTTGCGATAAACCTAATGCCCCCCCGCAAACGCAGGTAAGAAAATAGCGTTTATAGAATCCTTCATCTCGGGTTTAACATAGTGGTTGTTGATTTCTTCAACGTCTACTACATCATATTTTTCGCCTTGCCATTCGTGGCGGATACCAACAACGCCAATGTCTGGATCGGTGTAACCAATTAACAAGTCATTATAGCCTTCTTGCGTGGTGCGCATTTCTATCAGGTAACCCAGGTATTGGTTAACGATTCGGTACTTACCAAAATAGTTTTCAATAATTACTATTTGATGGACGGGTGACCCGTACAAACCTGGAACCATCTCTACTAAAAAACAGTCTTTTATATCCATGTCTGGACGGTATTGGAAAACGCGGTAGATTTCTGCAACGCAGGGTGGTATTGTCAGAACGGTGTCTAAAGTGGTGCAAATCTGCAGCTTGTTCATGACATCAATCGCCGTGGGGTCTAAGGGCGGGTAGGTTGAATCTATGATCGTGGTGACTGAAATAAATGGATCAATTTCTATTTCATCATTCACGGCATCATCTCCTCCACAAGCGAACATAAATAATGAGATGAAGACAATTGAAAGCTGCTTGAAGTATGGCATAAACTTATTTTGTTTTGTTCATTTTTATAATCTTGCCGCCAAGTGTAATATTCTGCTCGTAGGCGCCTGGCTCACCAAAATAGGAGACGTTTCCTCCGCTCGTAATTTTAATGGACAAGTCGTTTTCAACGGTGCAAATAATTTCTCCTCCTGCTTTAACAGTGGCAATTACCTTATCAGCGGCTAAACTCACGGCGCCTATTGTTCCCCCGGCGCTTAAGTTATACTGAGCTTCATCTGTTGTTCCATTGAGGTGGATTGATCCGCCTGCACTGATAGATGCAATTACTTTTTTTGTTTTTATTTCGGCTTTTATTTTCCCGCCTGATTCTGCCTCAAACTCCATTCTGTCTTTTTCAATAGCTTGGTCGAATGTGACACGACATCCTTTTTTTGCTGTAATTAAGTTCAATGTTTTATACGTAATTACAATTTCTATCGCCCGTTCTTTATAGGTGTCTGCTTTTAAGCGCACGCGCAGTTCATCTCGTACCACTTCCATTAAAACGCTCTCGTCATCAACATCCTCATCTTTATTCACGACTTCTGCTTTGTTGACATCACCTTTCTTTAGCGTCACCTTATAGTTTCCAGCTACTCTAATACTCGTAAAATCTTCCAATTCTAACTCAAAAGTTCCTGCCTTTGCTCCAAAACTTAGGGGCAATAAAAGTGCTATTATAATCCAATTCTTCATATCTGTTACGTAATAATTATTTCACATGCAATGCTTTTATAACGGAAACACTTGAAGTGCTTGCTGCATTGCGATCTGAAACTCATTCTCATCAAGATTAGTACCAATTTTATTTGCGTCAAAATAGGCTTTCATTCCTTCGGTTGGCATATTCCCTGTTAAATCATCTGCAGCCATTGGGCAACCACCGAATCCTTTTATGGCGCCATCAAATCTTCTGCATCCTGCTTCGTAAACTGCGCTTACTTTTTCAAGGACTGAATCTGGAGTAGAATGGAGATGTGCTCCAAATTCCACACTTGGTAATTCCTGAATTAATCCGGTAAATAAATCGGTAATAATTTCGCGATTTGATACACCAATTGTATCTGAAAGTGCTAAGATTTCAATTCCTAAATCTGCAGAAAGTCTCCTACTCCAATTGGCTGCTACTTCCAAATCCCATGCATCTCCGTATGGATTTCCGAAAGCCATAGAAATATACACCACTAACTTTTTATCGTGCTGAATGCACCTGTTCTGAATCTCCTCTACCCGCGTCAACGACTCTTCAATAGAGGCATTCGTATTGCGCTGCTGAAAAGTTTCAGAGATCGAAAAAGGATAACCCAAATAAGCGATCTCATCAAAATTACAAGCATCATCTGCCCCACGTTTATTCGCTACAATAGCCAATAATTCAGAGGTTCCATCCAATTCCAAACCATCTAATACTTCAGCCGTATCTTTCAACTGCGGAATAGCTTTTGGAGAGACAAAGCTTCCAAAATCTATAGTATGATAACCGACCTTTAAGAGTTGATTAATGTATGCTGTTTTAACTTCGGTTGGAATAAAATCATGCAAGCCCTGCATGGCATCCCTTGGACATTCAATGAGTTTAAGCATCTGTCTTCGTTTTTAAAATGGCACGATTAATATCGCGTACTAAATTTGGTCCTTCGTAAATAAAGCCGGTATAAATCTGAACTAGATCTGCACCCGCTTCAATTTTGTCTAAAGCATCTTGCGCGGAATGAATTCCACCTACACCAATAATTGGAAAGGCTTTGTTCGAATTATCGGCTAAGTATTTTATAATGGATGTACTTTTATCTTTCACAGGCAAACCACTTACGCCGCCATTTATGATTGCCTTTAGCTCTTCTTCAGACGTTTTTAACCCTTTGCGATCAACAGATGTATTGGAAGCAATAATACCGTCAATATCTGATTCTAGAACGATTTCTATCACCTCATCCAATTGCATTTTGTTCAAATCTGGGGCAATTTTCAATAAAATCGGGCGCTGTGTCTCAAAGGTTTCGTTCTTCTCAATTAAAGTGGTTAATAAGTCCACCAAAAAATCTTTGTCTTGCAGCTTTGCCGTATCTCCTACATTTGGGCAACTTACGTTCACCACAAAATAATCAACATGCGCATGTAATTTCTCAAAGTTTTCTACAAAATCGGGCTTTGAAGTTTCGTTAGACGTGCTGGTGTTCTTCCCAATGTTTCCGCCAATAATTAGCTTGGTTTTCTTACCTATTAAACGTTCTGAAATGGCATCAACTCCTTGGTTATTAAATCCCATTCGGTTAATTAAACCTTGATCCTTTTTTAATCGGAATAGTCTTTTTTTCGGATTTCCTTCTTGAGACCGCGGCGTCACGGTTCCAATTTCAACAAAACCAAAACCAAAATCTTCTAATTCATTTAAGATGAGGGCGTTTTTATCAAACCCAGCTGCAATTCCAACTGGATTTTTAAAGGTCAAACCAAAAACTTCTCGACTTAGTTTTGGATCATTTACAACATATTTTCTTCTACGCCATTGCTTGACACCAGAGATTTTTGCCGTCAACTTAATCATGCTAAAAGTAAAGTAATGAATAGATTCAGGGTCAAAAAGAAATAAAATTGGTCTGAGCAACGCTTTGTACATATCCCGGAAAGTTTATGCAAAGGTAATATAGCTTGGTTAATTGATAACTATGATTATTCCAAAAAACGAAAAGTTTTCAACTAAACTGTATTTTTCAATGGACAATTCTTTGATGATGTGATGTGTTTCATTATGAGATGTTGCGGTTCACACAAGATTATAGTTGCTCACTACAAATTATTTATTGCTGATTGAAAAAAACTAATTGCCTCTTGCCTAAATCTATATTTTCGAGAGCTTTAGAACATGACGATCAGCATTCGCATCAACCACCGTTACGAAGTAGTTTCCTTGGCCAAGGTGCGCGCAATCTAACGTAATTTCTCCGCTTGAGTCCTTTGTATAGTTGACCTGAATTGATCTGCCAGTTGCGTCTGATACAGTTACCGTTGCATTGTTTAAATCTAAGTCCGTGCTTTTAATGGTAACATTATTTGTAGCTGGATTTGGATAAAGGCTTAGCACAAGGTTATCTTTCTCTAAATCGTAAGCATTAGAAGCAGCATATATCGTGATTGGTGCTTTAAACATTCCACGGCCGTGTGTTCCAATATAGATTGAATTGGTGTGGTATTGAATCTCAATATCGTTAACTGATGTGTTTGGCAAACATCCGTACTTTCTCCACTCCGTTGACATATTGTCTAAATAGTATACGGCTCCATATGTCCCCACAAAAACAGCACCTGGTATGTCATAATATAATTCTAATGACATAAAAGGTAGGTTTGGTAAATTGGATGAAATATTCGTCCAATTCTCTCCAGAATCATCTGATCGATAAATCTTTTTATTCTCTAGAAAACCGGCATAAGAGATGTAAACAACATCTTCATCTAATGGATCAACCTCTAAATCTGTGATGTCTTGAAAAACAGGAGTACTAATCGTTTGCCATTCGTCAACTCCAGGTTCTTTTACATATAATGTTCTTCCTTTTGAGGCGTACAATTTATCTGAATTAGACGGCGCAATTGCCAATTGTTCTAAATCTGAAGTTCCAATTAATACAGGATCACCAACCGTCTCCCAAGTGTCACCGTTATTATCTGACGCGTATACTGAAGTGTATCCAATTAAAATACGGTTGTGGTCATTCGGATCAAGTTTAAAAGGTGTTTCCCAAGCTCCTTCTTCATCTTCTGGTTTGATGTTGGTATTATCTCCATCTTCCCATCTTCTCATGCTTCCATACTGATAACTCCAATATCTTTTATTCGCATTTTCAGGATCAATATCTTGCCCCATTCCATCTCCTGTTTGCGCATATCTCCACCATTCTCCGTCATCTCCTCTAAACACATTACCACAATCTTGTGATCCGCCACCTAGAACGTCATCTTCTGTTTGAGAAACAGCAATATCATAATATTGTGTGATAATTAAATCGGTAGATAAATTATCAAATCCATTCGTCGCTGTATTATGGCTGAAAATTCCGCCATCATTGCAGTAATAGATATGATCTGGATGTAAAGGATTCACAAATACGTTCCGTTGATCAACGTGAATATGTGGTAAATCATAATGACCTAACCAATGTGTGCGAACTGTAAAATTATCACCAAAATCAGTTGATGAATGCACCTCTAAGTTACCCACACTCAAAACATTTTCACTACCTGGTGCAAATTCAACCACCATATTTGATTGTGGTAAATCTTTTGTTTCAAAAGTCAAGCCGTCGTCCGTAGATGTATGTATGTTTGAATTATGAGTAGCGACAAGTCTGCTTGACCCATCCATTAATGAAACGGCTATTCTTACATGGCCCGATCCAAAATCAGTAATCAGAACAAAGTTTTCTCCTCCGTCATTACTTCGGTAAAATTGTCCTGATCCTCCACCTGCATAAACAAGATCTGGATTACTATGACTAAACTTAACTGAACGCATATCTCCGGATTGAACTAATTCAGAGGTTGCGAAAAAATCTGTACTTCTAAAAATCCCATCAGAAGTTGCTGCCAATACGACATTACCATCTGTTGGATCTTGATCCAAATAATAAATTCGATTATTTGCTGTTAACTCCCACGATAAAGAAGTTGGAGAAAATGTAACACCACCATCCGTTGAAGCATAAATTCCAATACTTGTTGGGCCATACCACACTATATCACTCAATGAAACGAGCATATTATTTGGATTCTCAGGGTCGATAATAATTCCAGATACAGCAGCTAAAGGCAAATCATCATTCACTAAAACATGCGATTCTCCACCGTCCGTTGTTTTCCATAACCCACCCCATGCAGCACCTACATAATAGGTATCCGGATCAGTTGGATGAAAGGCCAAAGAACTTGTTCGCCCTTGATCGATTTGCCAACCCATATTGCTTGTATAATTAATATTTGTCCACTCAATCGTAGCATCACTGTCTGCACAAGTAGCGTCACGCGAACCTCTCTTTTTTGCCGCTTCGCGCGCAGATTTTGTAAAATCTCCTAGCGTTCCATCCGCATTTAAATTATTTTTCCAAAAAGAACACCACCGTTGATATTTTACAAAAGCCCCATCTCTAAACTCACCTTCAGTTAATTCAACAGGAGTTAAATCAGGATATTTCATTTCGAAATAAGCATCCGCAGCAGTTGTTATTTCAACATAGGTTTTACCTGAGGTAAATAGATTTTCTAAATAGACTTTTGCTGGCTGATTGATATCACTTTGCGTTTGCGCATAAGATTGAACATTATTTAGGCATACAATAAAGGTAAGCAGCACAAATCGTTGGAAAATTCTCATAAGACAGCAATTAAAATATTAATTAGTAGTTTTTTAAGATTGCGAAGATAAGTCAAAAAAACGATCGTCTCATGAGATTATGAGGGTACTCTTGTAATCTTATTTGATTGTAATTACAATTTGTAACGGCGCTTATACTTCCTTTTAATTCTTCCCGAACGCATATCTGTAATGTTTCGAATGAAAGAAATATTTAGGAATAGATATCCGTCTTTATGTTTCGAATCGCCTCTTAATTCTCCCGTATGCGTCCACGTAGGGAACGCACCAGTAGATGGGTAGGCGAAATAGGCAGAAGTACTGCCGTAAGATGCTTGAATAAGATCATTGTCAAAATAAACGCCACTTACATCATCTAAATAATCTGTAAAAGTTTGGGTATAGCTTAGCTCGAAAGATATTCTCCAAAGCGGATCTAATCCAATTTTGTATCCAACTCCCAAAGGAATTCCTAAACCAATTTTTTTATATTCAGTTCCACCCCCAGTTAAACCTTGTCCTTCTGTATGAAGTGGTCTTAAATTCGTCCAACCACCGTCGCCGGGTCCTTGTGGTATAAATCCGAAACCAGTCACGCCAGTAAATACATAGAAGAGCGTGTTCTTATTCCGCATTCCTTTTAGGCCTTGAATTTTATGACGTGCGCCATAACGTTCATTACCGAATACAATAAATTCTAAATGTTGTGAAAATTCAAAAAGATGTGTACGGAAGCTGAGATTTCTATTCCGGCGAGTGGGTTCGTTCGTCAACGCGTCGTGACCTTTTAGTACGGCGTATTGAATAAAAGTTTTAGTCGCCCATAGGCCTGATAATCGATAGCGAAAGCCAACATGACCTAATGACCGTGTGGTGTTCCAATCAATGTCGACTGGAATGTAATGCGTTCCAATGCGGTTTAAATCTCCTAAAAAGTTGGAGGCTCCTGCTCGAAAAATGAGTTCCTTTCTTTGAGTTTTCCAGTGATCCGATCTTGTAAAATGTGAACCTTGTCCATACCCCGCTGCGCCTGCTAAGAGCAGAAAAAATAAGTGTATTTATTTTTTTGAGGTCACGCATTATTACACACAATTACTATAATTAGTGCAAATGTATACATTCCAAGTTATTTGTAAAAAACCGAAGCGCTTTTCAACGAAAAAATAAAACACGCTAATGAACAATTATTATTGGCTATCTAACTCAATGACATTTAGTTCATTAAAACGTATCGAAGTGGATTTAACCTCACTTCTGCGCCGCTCTTCACTTTACCTCGAATATTTTCAAAATAAATGGTTTCTCCCTGCCCCACACTTTCAAGTGCATTTTTCATATCTTCATTAAGCTGGTTGCCTTCTTCAGCAAATACTTTCCCGCCTAATCCGTCGATTAAATGCAATTCAAAGTGGATGATATTTACATCTCCTTCTGTGGTGATACCTTTATTATCCAATAATTCGTTTCTTGTAATTGAACCGCCCATTTTGTTACTAATTCTGGGACTCATGCTCATACGCGGATCCGACATAACATCAGCTATTTCCTCGACTACTGGAACAACTTCAGTCACTATTTCTTCTGTATTGTTGGTCGTAACATCTGCTAGACTTTCAATGACATTGGTTTCGATTGGGTTTTCAAAGGTATTAGTTTCTTCTATTGGCGTTGTGTTTTGTAAGTTAATTACTATGGTTTTTTTCGCTAAATCGTCAAACGACTGCTTGGATTTCGGATTCATGACAATGAAATTATTATCGGGAACCGTCAAGTTTGGAGGGGCGTCTGTATTCAACATATCGGTTGAGACCTGATTTTCTGTTGAATTCTGAAACGCTAATGTTCCTCCAATTATTAATCCTAATGAGGCTATACCTGTGGTGCCAAAAAACCAACTCTGTTTATAAAATGGTTTTGACATTATTTGGTGGTTGCGCACGACAGAATCGAAATTTTTTCCTGCCGTGATTTCGTCTGCATTCAATTGCGGGCGATCCAAATTAATCTTTCTATTTTTCATACCCTATTTGATTAAATAGTTTTTTCATTTTGTTGATTACTCTATGCGATTTTACTTTTGCGTTGTTTTCGGTAATGTCCAATATCTCTCCAATCTCCTTAAAAGATCGTTTTTCAAAGAATCTGAGCTCGACCATCTGAACCTCGTCTTCTTTTAATTTTTTGATCATTTGAATCAAAACCTTTCTTGTATCTTCTGATGTGTCCTCTTCCATCTCATCAATCATTTCTGATAGATTAGAAGTATCCACGTTTACAGTTCTTCTTGCCTTTTTATCACGGAACGATTGGTATAGCTCGCTTTTAGCAATTCTATACAACCAAGATGCAAAAGGAACGCCACGATACTCATATTTATGAATATTGTTCAGCGCTTTTAAGAATACTTGGCTTGCAATGTCGTAAGCAGTTTCTTTGTCATCTATCCGTTGATAGATGTATCTCAATATCTGTTCGTAGTACTTATTGTACAATGGCTCAAAGCCACGAGGATTTTCCTGAGCATACTTTATCCACTTCAGCTCCATTAACAGCTTATCCTCCGTATGGTGATAAATCGGGTTAGTCGGCATAATTGTTTGTTTGGTTTTAATTTCTTTGCATTTGTATAACAACCATCTTGCATTTGGTTACACGGTTTATTGCAAGATTGCTGCCACAATTAAATGAACGGAAATCTTTCGGTTTTATTGCGTGCTGCAACCCGCGAATAATAAGGAAATGAAACCACATAATAAA
>Ga0213869_10002900_pt1 | contig 11651 bp, 12 predicted proteins | sample PICome_10_FD_160083 | JGI IMG/M metagenome (GOLD analysis project Ga0213869, IMG submission 160083) | Coastal seawater microbial communities near Pivers Island, North Carolina, United States - PICO132 | ecosystem: Environmental > Aquatic > Marine > Coastal | place: USA: North Carolina...
TTATACTTATAATATTGTAATATAATCAGGAACATTAGTATCTTCACAATCAACACACATTTTCCATTCTAAGGTTAATGGAATAGAATCAGCACTTGGCGATTTTGAAGTCCATTGTGGTTTATTTAATGTTTGATATAATTTTTTAACACGATTAATAATGCCGCCAGCATCACGAGGAGGTTGATGTTTAACTGCCCATTCAAATTGCATCGCTTGTATTTTTGTTTGAAATCCATGGACTAAACAAATATGTTCCCATCCTTTTCCTTTACTTAATGTATATTTTGCACCGCCAGCAATTTCTCCGTTATGTTTTCGTAACCGTTTTACAGGGTCAGGAGATACACCAGCATAAGTACAACCTTTATTTTGGATTAAATAAAAAGACCATTCATCATTTTTATTAGTATGAACTGTTTCCATAAAATATATATTATATTTATTTTAATATTTATTTTTTTTTAATATTTATTTTTTTTAATATTTATTTTTTTTAATATTTATTTTTTTTAATATTTATTTTTTTTAATATTTATTTTTTTTAATATTTATTTTTTTTATATTTGGTTTTTCTGTTATGATGTTTTTTTTTTATGTATTTTTGTAGATTTTCTCTTATTTTTTTTGTAGATTTTCTCTTATTTTTTTTTGTAGATTTTCTCTTATATTTTCTTTTTTGTTTTCCACCTAAGTAAACTTTCGGGTCAGGATCGACGCCAACATTTTGAAAATTTTCTACTTTCTTATTGCAAACAGGACATTTCTTAGTTTTATCTATAAATGCAAAATCGTTAGGTGTATAGTGTATAAAATGACCACAAGGTATTAATCTAAGTTTTGTCTCTTTGTTTGTTAATGGTTGTCCGCATATCCCACATTTAATACCATTTAAACTCTCTACTCCTTTCCAATTATCAATATCAATGATTTCTATTGGTTGTTTAGAATTCTTCGGACTTGGAGCGGAAGCCATAAATTGAACATCATCCTCATCATCAGATTCATCATCAATAATATGCACAACCGGTTGTAATGCGGGGTTAAATTGTTGAGGTTGTTGCGCATTCTCTATAATTTCTCCAATGGAATACATTAACTTTAAGAAATCCAGAAATATTGCACCTGTTTGTGGAATTATTATTTCGTTTAGAAGATCAACGCGGTTGACATAATAATCAAATGCCATACTTTTTAATTCCATCGCATAATTCATTGGAGGTGGGACGGTTCCATGCAACACATCCCTCAGTTGGTTAGTTGAAGTATTTTTAAACATATCCTTTACAAAATCACCTTGATACTGTACATTATTAATAACATCAAGCAAAAAATTAACTATATTTGCTGGTGAATAAACATTTGACAATGACAAATCTTGTGGATTCATTTACTATAATTTAATATATATAATATAATAATATTTATAAAATTTCCTAAATATATTATAAAGTATATAAAAATAAAATTTGATTAGGATATTCTCGATTGATTGATGCGATACGCATAGTTGAAAAGAAGAAATGGAAACTTGTATAATCATTACGAAAACTTTAAATTTTATGCTGAACCAAAAATATTAAATTAGGCATTTTAATTGTTCAAAGGTGTAATATTTATTTTTGTATTTCATTAATACATTCACCTAATTCATCAATAACATTTGACCAATCGCCAAAGTGTTTTTGTCTTAATAATTTTATTTTGGGATACCAATTTGTTGTTTTATCTTTGGTCCATCGCCATTCACAAGCGAATGAGAGTAATCCAATCGCATTTATATCCATTGTTCCTGCCAGATGTAAAATAGATGTATCTGTGCTAATAACTAAATCAACCTTTTTGAATATAGTTACAGTATCATAAAAAACTTTATTTTCATTATCAATCATTTTAGATAAATCTTTAATATTATTATTTTTCAAAAAAATAGTTTCAGATGTATCTACTTCTTTTTGAACTGAAATCCAATTTATATGTGGATTATCTTCAATTATTTTTGATAATAAATTTAATTTCATTCTACGGTTATGTTCTTCATGAGGATTTATTTTATTACCGTGCCAATTAATAACAACATTTAATTTAGTTTCATCGATAATTTCATTCAAATTAATATTACTTCCATTAGAGTATTTCAAGTAATTATTATTATAAATATCTTTATATGATTTATTCAAAAGACAAAATAATTCAGTTATATTAAAATGGTGGTCGATCGAATTTATATTTAAATAATGATCAATATTACTTGTTTTAATTAAGATTAAATTATCTATTTCTTTAAAACTATCTTGGAATATCCAAAATAAATTATCATTAACCATAAGGACAAATTTATTGTTATTATTATATTTTAAACAAAATTCTGGTAAAAATCGTAAATACATAATAATATCTCCAATTCCACCAGCATTATAAATTAAAACTGTTTTATTTTTATCATTTTCTCTCAAATAAGAAATAGTCGAAGGTTTAATATTATTTGAACCAGTAACTACTTGTAAATATTTCATATAAGGTTTTACATCTTCATAGTATTTATTTGCCAATAAAATATGACATATAGTTTTATAAAAATGAAGTAACAACTCTGAATTAATCATATGTAAATCTGAATTTAATATTTTTTTATAAATTGCAATATACTGTGGAGATAGTTCAGTTCCAATTATACTAGAACATGTGCTGTAACTACAAAATAGATTAATAATAAAATCATTTATTTGTGTAAAATTTTCATATTTTGAACATAAAGATTTGATAAGTTTATATGAATCATGAAATTTACTTTCATTAAATAAATGAATAGATTTATCTAATATTGATTGGTGTTTTAATAAATCATTATTAATATTATTAATATTATTAATATTATTTTCATTATTAATTTTATGAATTTTTTCTTCTTTAAGTTCTGAATTATATTTTTCATTTATGTTTTTTTTAATAAGGTATCTTTTATCATTTTTCATGTGTATATTTTTAGAACATTCAAAATAAGATGAATCAAATAAATTATTTTTTATTTTGTATCGTATAGTATCTTCTAGATCCCATAATTCTTGATTAATTTTATATAATTCATCAAAAAGTGTATCTTCGTTTAAAATAAATTTCTTTAAAATATTATATTCTTTTTGTATATTATTTTTTTGTGATGGATTAGTTACATTAGTAAGTTTTATTTTTAAAATAGTATATTTATCAACAATTTCACCAAAAGAACATGAAACTGTATAGGTGTTACTCATTTTATAATAGTATTATTTGATTTTATTTAATATTTAACTTATAATTAAATAAATATAATATATTATTTATTTTTCCTACTTAAAGAAACTTTCACAAAAAATAGGTTCATTCTGTTCTACAAAATCCATTTTTGGACATTTATAAATGTCTATTTTTCAAATTTGTAGAAAAGAATTAAGTAAAATAAGTGAAAAAAGCGAATGAAACCATAATGGTCTGTTTTTTAGTTTTCCAATATAATATTTGTTATGATAACTTTTTTAATAAAATTTAAAATATTAATTAAAAGTATTTAGGCATTTTTTTTGTTGATAAAATATACAAGAATGTCAACAGAAAAAAATGCCGAAAATGCCATAATATATAATTGTGAAAGTTGTAACTTTAAATGCTATAAGAAAAGTAATTATGATAAACATTTGAATACTAGAAAGCATAAAAAATCAACACAAATCAACGAAAAAAATGCCGAAAGTATAGAAAATAATACTACATATATATGTAAATGTAAAAAAATATATAAAGATAGGACAGGATTATGGAAACATAAAAAAATATGTAATGAAAATGAAAATGAAAATGAAAATGAAAATATAATTATAGAAAAATGTCATGATGGATCAAGTGAATTAAAAACATTAACAACTATTGTATTGGAAATTGTTAAAAGTAATCAAGAATTACAAAAACAAATGATTGATATAAATAAGTCAACTAATAATAGCAATAACATTATTACGACTAATAATACCAATAATAACACCATGACCAACTCCAATAATAAAACATTCAATCTTCAAGTATTTTTAAATGAACAATGTAAAGATGCGATGAATTTATCTGATTTTATGGAAGCCATTCAACTGAGTTTAGAAGATTTAGAAAATATGGAGAAATTGGGGTATACAGAATGCATGTTTAAAAATATATTCGGACATATGGATTTTATTAGTATTTTCACACGACCCCTTCATTGTAGTGATTTTAAAAGAGGAATTATTTATATTAAGGAGAATGGGGTTTGGGAAAAGGAAGATGCTGGATATACTCGACTGATCAATGCGATTCGCACGGTTGAAAAAAAGAATTTTAAACTTTTGAAAGAATGGACGAATAAACATCCTAGTTTCAGTGATTACAATTCACCGCATAATGATAAATATGTGAAAATATTTGGAGAAACCATGAGCGGGGATAAATATAACCTGAATAAACTTATCAGGAAACTTTCAAAGGAATGTGTGATTGATAAAACTAAATTGTAATATTTTTAAAATTATAAAATTTAAAGCTTAATAACTTTATCAATGAAAAGTTTTGAACAAATCCATGAACCAATTAAAACCCACATATATTCAATGATATTTGAACTATTATAAATCGCCCAATTTAATGCCTTACAATGAGGAGCACAGGAAATAAATGGAGAAATTAAGAATCCATATAAAGTGAAAGGTGTGCAGAAATAAACATATAATTGAACGGATATGAAATGAATAAGAATCCATAATAAATAAATCCCAAATGTATTTTTACAGAATAAAACAATTTTTTTAATTAAAGATAGTTTGTTATTCTCATTATTATTGTCATTGTGATTATGATTATAATCGTGTTTGTCATTATCATTATAGTAAGCACTAATATTGTTAGTCATTCTAGATGGTAAGTAATGTGTATTTAAACGAATGATAATTAATTAAATATATAATATTTATTCAATTTTTCAATAAAATTGAATAAATATTTTAATAAATAATAAGTATAAATAAATATAATAAATATAATAAATAAAAAATGAAGACGATTTCGGTGGTAACAATAACACAAAAATCACGACAAAAATGTATAATGAATTTATGTGATTTTATTGAAAAGCAAACATATAGAAATAAAATTACAGAATGGGTTATTGTAGAAGGAAGTAAAACAAAAGAAGAAGCGAATAAGAACAAAGAATTTATAAAAAATAAATTATTTTGTATAACAGATATTCCAATAACTTATGTTGAACAACCAGAAGGAGAAGGAGAGGAGAAATTAAAGTTAAGTGATTTTCGGAATATAGGAAATGAAGTAAGTCAAGGAGATATTATTATTTGTATGGATGATGATGATTATTATCCGCCAATGCGTATAGAAGATGCTGTATTAAAATTAACATCAACAAAAAAACAAATAGCGGGTTGTTCAAGTGTATATTTATATGATTATAAATTTGAAAAATTATATAAATTTAAAAGATTTAGTTACAATCATTCAACTAATAATTGTTTGGCGTATAAAAAAGAATATTTATTAAATCATCAGTATGCTGAGGGATTATCAAGTGGCGAAGAAATGAGTTTTACCGATAGTTTTAGTGAACCGATGATCCAATTAGATGCGAATAAATGTATAGTAGTATCTAGTCATAATTCAAATACATTTGATAAAAGTTGTTTATGTGTAAAAGAAAATAAACAAATAGATGAAATTGAAGATATGAGAGAAATTGAAGAAATTATTCCATTTGAAATAAAAAATAAAATAAAAGAATCTTTAAATTAAATTATATATAATATTTAAAAAATAAAAATCCTTTCAAAAAATTGAAATGCTTTTTTCATTATAGTGGATAAGTAACCCTTCGCCATCGTATTGCAAATAAAGTCAAACGACAGGCACAGTCAAATAAGACAAAGTCAAAGAAAAGCAAAGTCAAAGAAAAGCAAAGTCAAAGAAAAGCAAAGTCAAAGAAAAGCAAAGCAAAACCGTTATAAAATGGCGTATAAATCCATGTGTGTTGCCTCTGAATATTTTCAAAATCAATGTTCGGGTCATTATAATGGGAAAGAACGCGATATTATGTTCAAATATCGCGATCACCGCGGAAATCGTTTTGATGATACTGTTGAAAAAGTTTCTTTGTGTTCGTTTCACCATGACTGGTTGAAAACCATGGAAACATTAGAAATGCGCGGTGAAACACCAGAAGATGCGGTAGGTAACGATTTGTTGGAAAATTTCAAAAACCAAAATATCTATCGCATCTGGAACCGCCGTTCTAAAAAGGTCCCATCAGGAGAAGGAACTATGTATCTGTTGGTAGGCGATTACCAGGATAGTGTGCCTTTGAAAGGTGATGAAAATATCTGGGAGTTGAAAGGCGTCTTTTGTTATGATGATGTGAATACAAAAAAAATGTTTGAAATTGTTCCGATTACCGAGGTAAATGTGATGGAATGGTTGACGACCCAAAAAATCGTGTATTCTTATCCATCCGAAGTACGGAGGGTATGGGTGTCGAAAGAAACCGGAGTTGAAGTAGAAGAAGATGAAGTAAGTATGGTGAATGGTGGGTGTTTTTGTAAACGAATTGAAAATACCCAGGAATACACTAATGTTGCGCGTGATTTTAAGATGGATAGTTGTCCCACAGAAATCAAAGAATTTTTCTGGAAAAAAAAGGAGAATGTAGAGTTTCTTGAATTTCATGACTGTCTGGAGTTTATCATAGATGAAATGTACCATTTTCCTATGATTAATTTTCGTGAACTTTATGAGAATTGTGGTCTTTCAGATAAGGAGATATTTAAGAAAGTGCACTTGTTAAAAGAAGCGTTAGTTGTTGGAAATACCGAGACAATTAAGTGTTTGAAACAGTCGGGATGGACTGGACCATTCGATTGTTCTCCGTCCTCTGAGAAATCACAGTTTCATGTCATCATGTGGGTGGTTTATGTGACAACAAACCATCAACTCTATTCTAGCAATAGTTTTGGAACTATTCCAAACTTTTATGAAGAGGAAAAGGGTTATAAACGGTTCTTTAAAAATCTGGTGGATTTGTTTGTTCAACAAGGACTGGCGAAACCTCTTCTGTGTTTGGCGATTTCAGGGGAACGGCAACGCGATGTCTGTCATAAACAACGGGATTATCATAATGTGGTTAATGAAAATGTTGAAGTAGTGAAAATGATCGTTCCGCAATATGTTGATGCCAGTTCTACAACGGTTTATGAATATGATCATGTTTCTGATGATGGTGAAAAAAAGCGGATTGGACTCACTGCGTGGGGGTATTGGAACTGGTATGATAATCGGTTATTTAATATTCGTGCAATTGGAAATTATGGACAAACAACAGACCTGTATGAAGAATTTGAAAAAAATAAAGAGATCGGTAAATTTTTAAATCCATCGGTCGTAGTCCCTGAACCGGAACAAACCGATTGCGATTGCGTTGTGCGTGAAAATTGTAATTGCACGCTGCATCCGGATTGGCGTATATAATGTATAGTATAAGACGCACTAAACTAAATAAAATAATAAAAATATAATAAAAATAAAAAATAATAAAAATAATAAAATAAGAAAAAAAATAAAAAATAATAAAAAATAATAAAAAATAATAAAAAATAATAAAAAAGAAAAACAAGGTAAGTTTTTTCTTTTTTATACTGATAAAAATAACGATTCAAAAATTGAAATACTTTTCATAGACTAATATAATCATATATATCCAAACGAACAAACAATAATACAAAATGTCTCAGTATTGTGCTGTGTTGGATGGCATAGTAACACAATTTAACAATTCCAAAGAAATGGATGAATTCTTTGTAGAAAAAAAAAGACTTGGTTATGTATATGAATTCGCAAATGATTGCGTTGTCTACCTTTTTAAAACTGAGGCAGAAATCGCATCATGTATTGCACGTCTAGAACGCCGAAAACCTCAAATAGAAAGAATTAGAGAAAGAGGTGAAAGGAAAAAAGAAATGATGAAAAATGTGAAGGAAATTAATTATGATAATTAAAATGGATGGATAGATGGATAGATGGATAGAGATAGAGAGAAAAAGAATTCAGGTAAGGTTCTTTTTTTTAATTATTTTTGAACAAATTAAATTAAATATAAAATTGAAAACTTTTATTTGAAGAATAAAATAGAATAAAATAGAATAAAATAAAATAAAATAAAATAAAATAAAATAAAATAAAATAAAATAAAATAAAAAAGAAAATGGTTATTTCTTCTTTGATGATTAATAGGCATATTGCGATTACGTGTGTAAATATGTATTATGAATTAAAAGAAGAAGGAAATAATAATATTAATATAGAACAATTCCAAAATTCTTTTGTGAAATTTATGGTATCGTATATAAAATATACAACAAAATTTACCAAAGAATTTGCGGAACGAGTATTTAAAAGTCTCTATACATTAGATTGGACAGATGAAAATGTATGTGATAAAGAATATGGATTTACAGATAATGAAATAACACGGTTATTTCTTTCAATGAAAAACTATAAAAAAATAAGTAATATAAAAAATAATAGTGACAATATAAGTTTACATCCAAAAAAAGAAGAATATTTATTAGATGTTGAATATGAAGAGAATGAATGTGTTATTTGTGATATTCATGGTTATGATTCTAATTGGCCAGAAGAAGAAAAGAGAGGGAAATTTTATTATAGCATTCCCTATAAATTAAATGAACCAGTTTGTCATTATTGTGTAAATAAAGAAGAAAATATAGAAGAATATATTTATTTAAAATCAAATGGATTAATAAAATGTGGTAATTGTAATAATATTTGGGATGGTTGTGCGCAATGTAATTGTTATATGTATTCTGAATATAATGATAATGTAGATAATACAATAGAAGAAAAAGAAGAAGAAAAATTTGTGTGTAGTCTTCCACCGAATCGTCCAGTTCCATATCCTGAATCTTACAACAATAATAAGAAGATAGAAGAATTAGAAGAGAGAAATTTAGAATTAAAAAAAGAAAATAAATTATTAATAGAAGAATTAACAAAAACAAAAGATTTAATGAGAGAATTAATTGATTTAATGGAAGAATAAATTAATTAATTAAAAAAATTGAAATAAAAAAATACATTAATAATAATGTATATATAGTTTTAGATAATTAATTCATATTTAACAATGCCTCACAATAATAATTTGAATACTATAAAATATATAATTCCGAGGAATCCTTATCATTTATATGAAGATTATTATCCGTTATATTCAATTAGTTATATGACGGATGGATTAAATCAATTAGATGAAAAATATAAAGGCGAACTTATAAATAAACTATTAGAACGCAATGGACGGTATAGTTGTATGCCAACAATTTATGGTGAATATACCGTACCTAGTAGTGTAGATACGTTAAAAATGATAATTGGATTTAAGGGACACTATTTCAAACTTACAACTACAACAACTGGTGTTGATTTAATTTGGCATAATCGAGAAAATAATAAATTTTGTTTTTGGGGTCCTTCTTATAATACAGTAAATGATGCGATGAATAGAATTCGTAGCAGAATTGTAAAATATACGGTTTATATGACACCGCCACCTAAGCGACCACAAACAAATCCACCACCAGCACCTATGAAACCGAAAAGGAATAATAATAATATTATGAAAGACAATGATTATAATAGCAGTGATAATGAAGATTATTCTGATATGCCAGAACTCATTTCTTGTGAAGAAGAATTAGTAAATAAAAATTGTAAACGACAATTATTTCATGATGTATCAGGAGGATGTTTTTATAATGCGTAAAATAATAATTAAATAAAATAAAAATAATTAAAATAAAAATAATTAAAATAAAAATAATTAAAATAAAAATAATTAAAATAAAAATAATTAAAATAAAAATAATTAAACTTTTTTCTTAGAATCTTTTTTTTTAGATTTTTCTGTTGTTAAAATTACTTTTTGTGGTTGAACTTCTGGAATTTCAATATCACCAACCATTAGAGGTTGAAACATTGGATCAGTTTCTATGGTAGTGCCGTTTTCTACCATTTTTTGTTCATTAATATTTTTTTTAACAGAACAACCGCGTTTATGTGCGGACATAGATGATTGATTTTTCGCAACATAATTACAAAATTCACACGTAAATTTACTAGTAGAAAATGCGTAACGAGAAGAAAGATAATCATTTAAACTAGGAATTTGGATATCATCCATCTGTTTTAACATTTTTTGATTACAATCTTTAATTAACTTTATCATATTTAATTTTTGTAGACTATAATTTTGATATTCTCTATTAATAGTATTAAGTAATTCTTTGCTAATTGTATCAACTTCTTCATTATTATCTAATTCGTCCAATTTCTCTTTAAAATGGTCAATAATGCTAATAGCAACTTTAATTTTTTCAGCATCATTATTAACTTCGTGTAGATACACTAAAATATTTTTCCCAGAAATATCTATTTGAAAATTTTCTTTATTTGCGATACCATAATTTTGAGAAAGAAATAATCCACAACAATCATTTTTTTCAGTATCGTGAATAAATTTTTTAACTTCTTCTTGAACAACATTCTTTTCCCAGTTTTTATTTTCAATAAGAATTTTTGGTTTATTATTGCGAGTTAAAATAATATCACCGGTTTCTTTTGTAGTGCCGACATGGTCAATTTGCGAGCATGGGTAAAGTGAATGTAAACTATTAAATAGAATATTTTCTGATAATTTTCCTTTGGTGCTAGAATTTTCCATTTTTTTAAGAAGGTCAGAAACACTATTATTGAGAGAAGAAGTAATATTTTGATTAGAACAAGTTAATTCTTTCAAATAATTTAATTGAGTATCGGTTGATGCTTTAATTTCTTTAATGCTAGAATCTAAACGCTGTTCAGTAGAACCAAACAAAGTTTGTGAAGATTGTAAAGCAGTAGAAAATTTAGTATCTATATTGTTAATAAAATCATCAAAATTTTTTTGATTAGTAGAAGAAGACAATAATTTATTAGTATCTTCAGTAATAGAATTTTGTAGAAGTTTCATAGATTCATTAAATTCTTTAATTATTTGTTCATTATTATTTTTAGGTAAAAGTTCATTAATTAAAATATGTGTTTTATCCAACATAATAGAATTTTGTTCTTTTACCAAAGGAGCAACTTTTTCTGAGACATTATTTGTTAGAATCATTTTAACTTCATCAATATAATCTTTTTTGAATTCAGATAATTTATATGTAAAAGTCATAAGTGTTTCATTTTGTGAATTCTTATTATTTTCAGTTAAGGTTGTAATTTGAGTTTGTAATTGTTTAACATTGTCCACTAATTGTGAAGTAATATTTGTATTCACACTTGAATTAGCATCATGTAAAAAGTTTTTTAAAATATCCATAAATAATAAATTAGTAGTTTCAAAATTTAGACTTGGATGATCATTATAGAAATTCCAAAGTTTTTCATTATTAATTGTAAGAGCAAATTGTGTAGACATTTCTCTCTTTATATAATAAAAATAATACTCTTTATATCATTTTTATTTGATTTAGTTTTTTGTTAGTTTTTTGTTTTACTTTCACCATTTTGACCAAACTGATTTAGTTTTT